>Ga0172368_10000314_pt1 | contig 69842 bp, 73 predicted proteins | sample Lak11m_FD_114540 | JGI IMG/M metagenome (GOLD analysis project Ga0172368, IMG submission 114540) | Freshwater microbial communities from Kabuno Bay, South-Kivu, Congo - kab_022012_11m | ecosystem: Environmental > Aquatic > Freshwater > Lake | place: Democratic Republic of the Congo: South-Kivu...
ACATTGGGTCGTTTTTCCTTAATGACATTTATGAAAAATCATCTCGCTGCGCTCGAAGCTTTTTCATAAAAATATTATACTTTGACATTGGGTCGTTTTTCCTTAATGACATTTATGAAAAATGCCTGGAATATCGCAAGGCCAACAATAATCGCTATCAATATCTCGCTTCCTATGCTGCCTCCTGCAAACATCGAAAGCACGATCAGGAAAGTTATTCCGAGCGATGGAAGGATTATCGCCACCATCATATACATCAAAGTCATCGGATTAAGCTCCTGGCCGTATTTCTTTATCGAAATCAGCTGCTGCTTTATTATATCATCAACTGTCGCCTCAAGGGATGTTTCTATATCGGTTCCTGTTTTCAGCGAGTTAAGTATCTGCCAGAACGCCCTTCTGAAATTATATGACGGGCTCTTGAAGATGCTCTCCTCTATCGCCTCGATTTCTGACTTGCCGGCATTTATCTCCTCTACTATGTCGCGAATTTCTTCAGATGCGGTGCCGTATTTTTCCGAAATTGCAACAAGCCCATTATAAAGCGGTATTCCGCTTTTGACTTCTATCAAAAGATGCCTGAGTGCATAAGGAAGTTCGCGCTCTATTTCTTTCGCGCGCTTCATTCCTTTTACCTTCGGGAGGTATAGTGCTGAATAAAACGAAAACATGAAAAGAACCGGCGCTGCAAGAAGCCCGATATAGAATATCTGGGTGTTCTGCGCCGACAAACCCACGACTGCAAGCCCCGCCCCTGCCATTATACCCATATTCGCACCGGAATAAAGGGCTTCTGCAATATGCTCTTCAAGAGGGTGAGGCGATTTTACCTGAAGCAAATATATCTTGAGATGTGTGAAAAAAGGCTTCAGCGCGACGCCTGCCCTAAGGAACATTTTTGATGCCTTTAATTTTGCGTCTTTTTCATACATTTAAACTCCCCTTGCTAAGAAAGCCCATCCGTCAGAAGCTGCAGATATAATTCTCGATTATCATTTCAGGCATCAATTTTTTCTCTCAGCCGCCTGCCGCACTTCATCCATCAGTTCTTTTCCAATAATCGTTTCCGGATTCACGTCATTTTTGGCCGCAGATATCACGACCGTTTCATCCTTATAATATTCGGCAAAAACCTTTCCAACACTGTTGACTGTTTTTATTTCGTGCCGCACCATCCAGCCAAGTATAGCTTCCCTGTTTTTTAGATTCTCGTCTATTTCGACGTCATTCATGCCTGTATACATATTTATCTCGTTGTATATGCGAAACGTCTTATTCGCTTTTTCAAGAATATCCAACTTGGGATTCCATCGGTAAATTATGTTCAGTTTGTTTTCTGTAGCGCTTACCGGGACTATCTCGCCGACTTCAAGAGTTCGCCTTATTCCGAGCCTCCTGTGGCGGTATTGCACAATCACCATGTGAAGGGCGTTCAGCATTGCTTCAGGCAGGCTTATCGGCGGATTTATGAGCCGCTGGTATGCTTGGTGCGCGTTATCTGCGTGAAAGGTCGCGTAAGCCGAATGCCCCGTCCTTATGGCCTCGAACATAACTTCCACCTCTTTTTCACGCCTGATTTCGCCGACGATTATCCTGTCCGGCCTCATACGCAGGGCATTCATTAAAAGATCCAGCATAGACACGCCGCCCTTTCCTTCGGGATTTGGCTCTCTTGAAGAAAACGGTATCCACTGAAGAAACTTCGGAAGATTTATCTCTCTTGTGTCTTCGATTGAGATCACGCGCTGATTTGGCGGTATAAATGGCATGAGCGTGTTTAAGAATGAAGTTTTTCCGGATGCTGTGCCGCCGACAACAAGAATATTGAGCTCATACTGTATCGCAAGCCAAATTAACGCAACGGCTTCTGGGGAAATCGTCTTTACTTTCTGGTCTAAAAGATGGATTATTGTCCATGGAGATCTTGCAAATTTTCTTATTGTTATCGTATTTCCCACTGTCGAAATTGGAAATAGTGTTGCGTTGACCCTGTCTCCTGTATGGAGATGCGCGTCCATAAGGGGGTATAGATTGGTGATCTGACGCCCCACGCGCCGGCCTATGGAGCTCGAATAATTGTAGATCATCTCCTCATTTTCAAGTATGACGGTTGTCTTGAGCCAGCCGTGCCTTTTGTGATATACCCAGATAGGATCCTTGCTGTTGTTTATAACTATTTCTTCAAGGCGGTCGTCAGATATCAGAAGCTCGATAACACCGAGTCCCAGCATTTCATGGATAAGGTAACCCACAAGGACGCTTTCGTCATCTTCTAATATTCCGGGAAGGTATTTTTTTATGAGTTCGTGCGCCTTAATAGAAAATTTTTGCTTGACATTTATTATTGCCGTAGGATCCACAAACTCTTTGGTAGAAAGCGTGACAAGAGTTATAAGCTCCTCCCTTATCGAATTTAAGATTGAATGCGTTGCGATAGGGATTTTCGGGTACATTAAACGATATATCGGGACATATTCGTTCTGCGGAGAATAAATATACACTTGAGCAGGAACGCCATCCGCACCTATCATATATGTGTCAATGTCGCAAGCGTTGAGCTTGAACGATTCCATTCCCTTTTTCTGGATGTCTGTTTTTTCGACATACACAACCGGTTTTTGCTTTTTTGCGCCCGATTTAGGCGATTCTTTTTCATTTAGTGCAACAGGACTTTGTTTTTTTGCAGCATTATTGAGAGCGTCAATTTCGTTTTTCTGCAAGTCCATCCAATTATGAGGTGCGACAGGATTCTTTACATCCGGCTTGACTAATTCAGCTACTTCAGTAACTGGTTTTTGCTTTGAAGGCTCTGCTTTTTCTATTACGGGCTTTTGCTTTTTGGGTTTTGCTTCTTCTTTAACAATTGTTTGTTTTTTTGCCTCTTGTTTGGATGACATGGGTTTTTTTACTGCCGGTTTCAGCTGTTTTACAGGTTTTTTAGAAATCTTTTTTTCCAAGATAGGTTTGCTAGGGACTTGTTTTTTAACCGGAGCTTCTTTTTTAGCGGGCTCGTCGGAATTCACTGCGGTTTTCAGCTCTTTGAGAAGCTTTTGAAAGTTTTCATAATCCGCGTCCTTAGCTCCATTTTTACGCTCCCCCTCTTTTGAATCCCCGCCGGACATACATTATTAAATGTGCTTTATTGTATATATACGTATTAGGGGCGCGATGCGGGGAGTTCTTGGGAATGGCGCGCAATGCATAATATATCGTGTAACTCATTAGTAGCAACACAACCGAAAGCTTTATATACTAGCGCGACCAATATACAATAAGTTTAATTTACCTTGTGGTAGTAACTTTACAAAAGCTTTATATATAAGTTACGCACATAATATGAGCAATAATTGATGATAACTGTTTGGTGATTATATGGTTAAACATTTTGACAGAAATGCTACGGTTGTAGACTTGATGGGCTGGTACATCGGCGATGCCACACTACACACATTATCGCAGCCTGAGCTTACTGACGTGTTCTCAAGCAAAATCAAACAAGATAATGACATATACACGGACAATGCTGGCCAATACATGATTGAGGCAAAAGATGCTAAGGACCGTTATGATCACACACCCACAAATTACGGTGGGCGGCCTAAAGCAGAAATAGATGCTTTAACCACTCAAAGAAAATCTTATTGGAATGAACTTGAACGCAGCGAAAAGCTTCTTGACGGAATTGATGCCGAAGTAAAAGAAATCTCGGAAGCATCTGCGAAAGAAGCAACAGAGTTGACAAAACTCGAAAAAGATCTAACTGACTTAAGTATTTCCGGAGCCCCGTACAATTTCGATTTGCGAGGTGCTGAGGAAGCGATATTTTCTATTGTGGGTGGACAAAGGAACCCGGATCTTTCCCCTCTCGAAGATGCTCTTACAACCTACGACTATGAGAATAACGGAAAAGTCAAAACACGTCTTGAAAAAATTGAAAACGTTCTTGCTGGAGACACATCCCTGTTAAACATATACAGGAAACGTTCCGAAATTCAACCGATAATTAAGGAGCTAAGCGATACAAAGAGCAATATCCAAAAAAGCGCTGAAAATGATATCAAGGACCATTTCAAAAAATATGATGCTGATGTTACCGACAAATACAAGGAAACAAAAAAGAAAGTCGACGAATACGCCCACATAACCGGCAATTTGAATCAATCATGGCTCAATGTTGTCAAAACATATGGAAAGAAACTTGTAAACAAGGAAAAACTTACGGATAATGAAAAGAAGAACAAAGATTACAAAAAACTGTCCGGCGCATACATAGGGCTTAAAATCGGCGAAGCATATCTTAATCCAGACTATATCGAAGACGAACTGATTAGAATTGACGGCATTGCATCGCGAAAAGATGCCCTTAAAGAAATCACTGCACTTCAGGAAGACATAGACTCCGTAAAAGATGGAATTCTCGAAACGCTTAACGAAGAAATCAAAGACGCATATAAAAACGTGATTATGGGCTCAAGCCTCGACAGCAAGCAAAACAACACCGGTGAATTCGACTGGTTCATGTTCGGAAAAGACGAGAAGATTGTCGAAAACCACGCCGTTGAAACTTACGCACAGGGCGGCATAGGAATGTTCCAGGAAATGTTCCTTGCAGATCCTGATTCGGAAACTGAATTCTACGAGCTCCAAGATGAAGTTGTCAAAAAGCACAAGAAAGCATCTTCGTGGCTACACCGTGGATTTAGCGATTTATTCAATGGAAAGAAGAATTACCGAATCGGTGTTTACGAAGTCCTGAAAATTGGTCTCGGATATGCTGTTTATCTCAATCATTCCGACGATATAACCGATGAACTGAATTACACATGGAGAGATATACGCGACTTGCACTCACTTGGCGCTTCAAACAGCATTGAAGAGATATTGGACATCTATCACGATGCTTCAAAGCTCGGCGAAAAGGTCAACGACACGGCAAGAGAGTGGACGGAACGTGAACATATCGGGTATCGGCTGGTTGATAATCAAGTCAATGGCCTTTCAGGCTGGAGCTTCAAGATTGTCGACAGCGTGTGGGATTTTGTCGGATCGCGAATAGAATCATTCAAAAAACCGGAAGCATCAACAGCATACAAAGTGGATGAAACTGCAATAAAGCCGAAATATCACCCACACCTTCAGATGCTACTTGGCGGAATCGGTGCGGGTGCAATATTAACCATGACCGCAAACGAAGTCATAGAGCACCTCGGGTCTGATGAATCTGTAACCGATAAAATCAAGCACACACTCGGACCTTTTGGAGAATTAGCTAAAGAAGGAGCTGTCGCTGGAATAGTTCACAAAGCAATGGAATCGAAGCCGCATGCATAAATAACGCCGAGAACCTATATATACCATTCCGACCAAAGAATTAGGCATGGCGCTTCCGTTTGACATCGATATCTATGGCTATCTCCTGAATATTCTTGGAGTCACACCCACCGGAGACCCTGTTGCCGACGCCGTTTACCTGGTTCTTCTGCCGATGATCGTACTTTATATGTACATCAACAAAGTTGTAGGTGGTTCGCGATTTACCGAACATTATCTCGGTAGCAAAAAAATCGAAACTATAATAATGTTCATAATTGGTTTTTTTATAGTTCGTGAAGGTTACTATCCCCTGTTTGCCTCATTTTCTATGCCACTCCTTATAATCATAATGCTCTGGCATACACTCGCATTTGTTTTCGGAAAAAGGAATAAAGGCTCTCCCGGAAGCTCTGGCTCAGTACATACTAAACAGCAGATTGGAAGCGGTGGCGGTGACCGGAACAGCATCGAATTAATCAGGGATATTGTAGAGCTTCCCGAAAAAACCCAAAGGCAGCTGAAAAATGCGGCCACATCATTGGGTCCTAAGCGCTATGAGAAAGCAATGACGCGATTAGAAGACTTGGAAGAAGAATACACTGAATCGCAGAACGCGATAAAGGAATCGCGCGATGACCGAGGCGGTCATGCCGGAGACCTTATAGATACGCTTCGAAAGGACCAGAAAGAGATTGTCGATGAAGCGAAATCAATAAGATTGGACCACGAAGTGACTGATGACGATATGAAAACAAAAGCTCCGAAGATAAGCCGGGTACTGAGAATCTGAAAATGACGATTAATTTCTTAAAAACTTTTTAACCCGCTCGCTTATAGATTATGAAAAGTCCAAGCAGCGCAACCAAAAAAATAAGATTCGTCTGGTTCATTATAGACGTATCGGGCATGAAGTTTCTTCCTGAGACACCGAGAATAACTAGGGTAAATCCGATTAGAATAATGACATCAGTGTCATTCTTAGACCCGCCTGATCCCGGCTTTCCGAGAATCTGGTAAAAAAGATTTACCGCAAAAATCGCGACAAGAAGAGTGACTATGGCGGGCAGGAACTCATAAAGCATTGAGACAAGCTGTAATGATGATGTCGCCATCAAAGCCACTGCCGCAGCAATTATGTGGTTTATGTGCCTCTGGCCTGGAAAAATATTTGCGGTTCTAAGCGAAGCGTAGATAATCGCAAAGAAAAGCATGAAAGGCAAAATGAACTGCCCGAGAGCATTGGATTGAATTAACGCGGTGTCAAGAAACATACACTTATTTGTATGAGCAGGTATAAAAAGTTAGCAGAGATTTATGTTGTTCCAGAGAATTTTTTGGCAATCCGGTAGCTTTCAAAAGCTTTCTGATATGCTGCATCTTCAAGAAGCGCTTTGCCTTTCGGGCTGATGCTCTTAAATTCATCAACAATATCCGTATATTTTTTCGTTACTCCGTTTTCTTTGTATGTGCCGGGATTTTTGCTCAATTCATCAAGATAAGATAATTGTGCCATTATTTTGCCGTAATTTTTATTTACATCTGTCAAACGTTCATCCAAAAGATATTTATTTATCTCAGCATCACTGGCAGTTGGATTGATGATATGCGCTATTTCGTGCTCGCCTGTTTCTTCTGGATCAGCTAGCGCCAGTTTATCTGATATAAATACGTAATTCTTACCGTTGATAGTATTCAAGACACCTCGCGTAGTTTTATTGCTGAGCTTATCCGATATTGAAACTACTATATTGTCGGTATCCAGTCCATGAGTTTCAGCATATTTTACTGTCCGGTAAATCGTTTCGGCTTGTGAAGGGCTTAAAGAAGAGCTGCCGTGGTACTTGCCTTGCGAATAGCGCATTTTTGACGCACCCCGCATAGAATCTAATTCCATATATGTCCTTGGAATATCATAACCCAGTTCAGAAGACCATTCAAGCAAATTTTCCACTTTCTCGCGCCCAATGAACAACTCGGCTGTTTTCGCGGCCGCAAAACCTGGATCATTAGATGCGATATGATATCTTTCTTTTGCGCGCCTGACTTCCAATAATTGCTCTTTGCTAAGTAAATCTTTTTCAAGAACATTTGAAGCGCCTTCAATGGCAGTAGATACCTTCGCAACAACACCAATCCCTTTTCCAATAGTCTCAAAAATCGGATTTGAAGGAAGTTTTGCTTTCTTTCCGCTCGTCATACCAACACCAAAAACAGCCAATACAACGCCGATAATGGATAGCGCCATAACAAACAGAAGCTCAAGCATCATATTTATTATGCGCACCTGCTAATAAACGTAATATGTATTATTTATTGGTAGTTACACTATTTAAACTTGTTTTTGATAGAATTAGTGGACTTTTCGCGCAAAATCCGCTTAAAATCATCGAATGTTTTTACAGAACGCATACGTTTGCTAAAATCATAAGCTGTTTCGTCAAGCCTCGGCTGCGTGGAATAACGCACGACTTCGGCAGCCCCGAGAATTCCTTCGTCTGCGGAAATTTTGTATCGGACGACGCGAAGGTTTTTTGTAAGCATCGGGAGTGCGTATTTCTTCACTTCTTTTTTCAGCCTGCCGTAAACAGAATTCGGAAACCTGCTGACGCTTCCGCCCATCACGATAATTTCGGGATTAAATGTATCAACAAGATCAGCAAGCCCGATTCCAAGATAATGTACTGCGTCAGATATTGCTTTTTTCGCCGCAGGCTCGCGCGACAGATACACTTCACGCGCCCCGGCATTTTTTAATTTTCCGCCGAACCCGTAATAGCGCCTTGAAATATTCTTTCCGGATGCAAGCATTTCCAGGCATCCATACTGGCCGCACCCGCACTTGGCGCCTGAATTTATCGACGGGTCTATTACCATGTGCCCGAACTCTAAGCCGTCCTTAAACGCGCCGGAATAAATCCGCCGCTCAATTACAAGCCCTCCGCCAATGCCGGTTCCCCAGATTACGCCAAGAACGACGTTATGCCGTTTCCCGGCTCCGTGAACTGCTTCTGCCAGAGCGAAACAATTCGCGTCGTTCTCGATAAAAACCGGAAATTTCACACGCTTCTCGAGCTCGTTTTTGAGATTTGTGCCGACGAGGGCTGTAAGCGTTCCGCCGCCAAAAATCACTTTTCCGGATTTGTCAGTAAAGCCGGGCATTGATATTCCGACACCCGCTATGCGCGGCTCAAACGCGCGAAATACCGTATCCAGGTCGCTTTTTTTCAGCTGAAGCGCTGCAAGCTCTTTTGGCAGCTTGATTTGCGGCAGCTCTAATCGCATTAAAAATTCGGTGTCTGTGTGCAATTTTAACTTTTTGCCCAGAGCCTCGAAATCCGCGCGAATTTTTTTTGCCGGAGCTTCACGCTTTTGCGCGAGCTCGGCCTCAAAAGAATCAGAAAGAAATTTTATGACTTTTGCAAGATTGGCGATTATGCGGTCTTTTCCTTTTTCAGTTTCAGTCGGAATGCGGCAGGTGGTATATATTTTGCCTTTGTCATCCACTATCGCGCTTTTTATTTTTGTGCCGCCGAAATCGATTGCTATTGAATACATCTTTGACCGATATTATATTAAGCGCCGCCGCTAATATAGTTTATCATGTTTATGATACTCAAGCGCGAAGCCCGTGTCATGGGCTTTGACGACGGGCCGATAGAGCCGGGCGAAAATGTTAGCATTCTTGCAGGCGTCATCATACGCGGGCGCGAGTATGTCGACCGCATACTTACCGCAAAAATCGCAGTCGACGGGCTTGATGCGACTGAAAAAATTCTCGAGCTTGCGCAGAAGCCAAAGCATGCGGGGCAGTTGCGCGCGATATTTCTCTCCGGCATCTCTTTTGCAGGATTCAACCTCGCGGACATCAAAAAGATTTCCGACGAAACGCGCCTGCCGGTAATTGCCGCGATGAAAAGCCCGAATGCTACAAAATTCAAGGCAGTGGCGTCAAAATTTCCGGACAAAGATGCGCGCGAAAAAATCATTGAAAACGCGGGAAAAATCCATGCGCTCAAAATAGGAAAGAACACGACGTATTTCCAGTGCGCGGGAATATCGCCAGAAGATGCTGAAAAACTTCTTAGAAAGTCAACAGTTCGCGCCACAGTTCCTGAAGCTGTCAGAATCGCGCATCTTGTTGCTGGTGCGCTTGTTGATGGCGAGAGCAAGGGAAGAGTGTAGGGCTTAAGAAAATCAATTATTTGGCATATGCCCGAACGTATTGGGATTTGTTCCTGTGAAATTGCTTTCGCTGATGATTTTTCCATTGATGCTGTCAAACTGGTACAGCAATCCTTTGGCTTTGTCTGCCACGCGCCATTGAAACGGGTTGGCTGTGGAGGGATAAACGCTTTCCATAGGGACGCTGAAATAATCGCTTGAGACGCTTTTTTCATAATACCTCAGGCATACCAAAATAACCAAAACCGAAAAAAGCACGATGAACATTTTTGCATAATTTCCATTCATTGCGGGCGATGAGTTCTCAAGCGTATGGGGTTTGTTGTAATTGGATGAATTATTTTTTCTCTCATTGTGTATTGACAACACCATTTTACTCCTTTTAAAAATAGCATAACTTAAGAGCACGATGCTTAGAAGCATAAGGTCTATGTCTATGTAATAAAACAACTCTGCAGAATATCTTTGCATGGTAAATGGATAAAGCAGCGGAATACCGCGGGTAGTAAGCCAGTCAAGGAAAAGATGAGACAGCAGGCCGGCATACGCAAAGGCCAAAAGACCCCACGTCATCGAAAGCTTAATATTTGTCCTGAACGCATGGGCCAGCAAATCCTGGAAATATTTGCGCGAGGCAATAAATAGCACTATTACGGCAGTAACAAAGCCGAAAACAATTGTGTGCGTGATTCCCCGATGATAAAGCGGCAGCGTTGTATTGAAGAACAACGGTATCCACGAAATGAATATGTCAAAGTCAGGCGCGATGCCTCCCAGAAGCAGGGCTGCGCATTCAGTTCTGCTTCTCTTGAAATATTTTCCCGCAAGGAACGGGAGTAGGGCGTGAGTTAATCCATCCATAAAGACACACGTTTCTATTATTTATACATCAATATATTTCAGTGCATATTTTCCTGATTTATTCATATTTTGTCGATTAAAGATTATTCGTATCTTAGCGCATCCACCGGCTTGAGTTTTGACGCTTGCCAGGCAGGAATAATTCCTGCAATTATTCCTGCACCTGATGAAACCGAAAGGGCCATGATTATAGAGTTAATTGAAACTATCGCCAGGCCGCCGCCTCTTGCAATCGGCAGGTCTGCCGCAACAAGGGATGCCAAAGACCCTGATAGCACTGCGCCGAGCGCAACGCCAAGAAGGCCGCCGATGAGGCCGATAAGCCCTGCTTTTATCAGGAATATCAAAAGAATGTCCTTGTTTCTCGCTCCTATCGCCTTCATTATGCCGATTTCCTTTGTCTTTTCAAGCACTGATGTGAACATGGTGTTTGCCACGCCGATTGCCCCGACAATCAAGGAAACTGCAGCTATCGCGGCAAGGAACGCTGTCATGGAACTCATTGCCGACGATATTGTGGACTGAATCTGCTGGCTTGATGAAATTGAGAAGTCCTGCGTTTTTGAAGCCACATGGCGCGCAGCCATAAGCCTTGTCTGAATCTCTGTGGCTGTCGCATTCATTTGGTTCGGGTCCCTTACTTTGACAATCAGCGTGTCATAAACGCCCGTGCTCTTGTCAGGTATTATTTGGGATGCCCTTGCAATAGGCATATAGATACTTGTGCTCTGGTCATTGAGAACCCCGACAACGCGGAATGCCTTGCCCTGTATCGAAAACATCTTATTTATTCCAAGCGGCTGGCTGAAATATGTTGATGCGAGCCTGCCTCCGATAACCACTACGTTCTGGTCTGCGGGAGTAAGCACCCTTCCGGCAGATATTGTGCTTGTGGTTATCTGGGGCCATACAACAGGATCCACGCCGGTCATGGAAACCCTGCCGGATTTTCCAAGATATGATACATTTACGCTTCCGCGGATTTCAGTATCTATCATCAATATGTCCGGCAATCCTTTCAGCACCTGAACGTCTGTCTTTGTTAACGTAGGATTACTGCCTGCCTGGGCTCCATTTCCGCCTCCGCCTCCAAATCCGCCTCCGCCACCCCCTCCTCCGCCGCGAATAAATCCTCCACCTCCGCCACGCTCAAAACCAGGGGTAATTGTCAGTATGTCTGCTCCAAGCCCGGTAAGGCGCGAATTTATCGACGCCTGCAAGCCCTCCCCAAGCGACACAATTGCGACAACTGCAGCAACGCCTATTACGATGCCGACTATAGTAAGCCAGCTGCGCAGCCTGCTGTGGCGCACCATATTGAATGCATGCTTGAAGCATTTGGTCATTTTCATGGCATTATACCTCAGAGAGTTTTATTTTCATTCGTGGCGGTCGTGTGAATGATTGCTTCCGCCTTTGGGCTTTCCGTATTTTCTGTAAGCGAAATACACGGCAGCCAAAATCGCTATTGCAATTATGTAAGTTGTGTACGATGTGCTGCTGCTTGCCTGAGCGCTTCCTCCACTTCCTGAAAATCCGCTTGCAGAAAAATTGCCGAGCGCTCCGACCATAACATCTTTCTCAAGAGTGCGGCGCGTGCCCATTGTATCTGTGTAGGCGACCTGAAGAACTATTTCTCCGGGCGCTGCAGAACTATTTGAAAACTGAGCGATGCGGTTTTGCGTCGCATTAAGCGGCGTAGCATTCGTGCCCCGCCTGTTCTGGAGTGTCGCGTTGCCTGCCGTAAAATTGCCTCTTCTGTATTGCAACTTGAAGCTTGCGACAGTATAATCCCCGACGTTCAGGTTTCCGAGCATCACTGAATTTGAGCCGGATACGGTCCAGCCGCTTTGCTGGGGAATGCTGACCGAAACGGAATTTGCAGGGGTGTTCCCGACATTTGCGATAGTAAATGATGTCAGGCCGGTTGAGCTGTCAGAGAATGCAACATCGAAATCTGTTTCGCCTCCGACATAGACGCCAGCAATTGTGGATGTCGTTTTTGCCGAACTGTTTCCTGACTGCGCGTACGACAGCTTCAGGTTCAGCTGATATAGCCCAAGCACCGCGTTCGTGTCTGCAATGACATTGTACTCGACATCCGTGCTGCTTCCGACATCCAGATAATTGATATATTTGATATTGTCGCTTCCGACAGGAAGAATCACCTTTTCAGGATTTTCCCAGCTGAATGCCATGTCTCTCAACGGCGCGGTTCCGACATTTTTGATGGTGAATTTGATGCTGCTTTGCTGCCCCGGAACAAGAGATGTCCTGTCAATAAGTATCTCGGCGCTCTCTTTCCCGCTGACGGAAATGGGTATGTTCTTATAGACCACAACGCTTGAGCCTGATTGGTAATATTTTACGTTAAGATCATACGTTCCTGCAGGCGCGTTTTTGTCAACGTTGACGCGGTACTTTACAATCTGCGTGTTCTGGTCGCCCGTCTGGTAAGCGCTTATCGTTACGATGTTTTGCACGCCGCTGTCTCCCGGCAGAAGCGAAAAAGGGTATGCCGGAGTAAGTTCCATCACAAAATTATTTGCGGCAGATGTTCCGGAATTAACAATGCCTAGGCGAGTTTCCAGAATACTTCCTGCAACAGCAGGGTCCGGGTCTTGGTTCAGCAGGCTGACTGAAATCGCGCTGTAATCTACCGTGGCAGCATGTGCATCCGCTACGGAAAGCATAAGCGCCAGAATCACCACAAAACTAATTAATTTTCTTTTCATAATTCACCAACCTCTCGCATCCTGTGGGCTTGTTTTCAGTTATTTTTATTATCTGCCCGTCCTTGAGCTCAACAATAATGCGCGCGTATTTCGCAAGATTGAGCTCATGAGTTATCATTATGATTGTCTTTTTTTCCTCCATCCAAAGCTTGCAGAGAAGCTCCATGATTTTTCTGCCCATGACACTGTCAAGCGCGCCGGAAGGCTCATCCGCAAGTATTATCTCGGGATCTCCCGCAAGGCTTCTTGCAACAGAAACCCTTTGCTGCTGCCCGCCCGAAAGCTCTGCCGGACGATGGTGCATCCTGTCTTCGAGGCCGACTGTGTGAAGAATTTCTTTTGCGCGCCTTGCCGCATCGCTGTCGGAATATTCCAGAAATTCAAGCGGAAGCAGGACATTCTCAAACGCGGTCATCGAAGGGATGAGATTGTATTGCTGAAAGACAAAGCCGATTGTCCTGCCGCGGAAAGTTGCAAGATCGGATTCGCTCAATGTGCTGATGTCGCGGGACTTCAGGTAAATGCGGCCGCGTGATGGTGTGTCAAGGCAGCCCATCAGATTCATCATCGTGGATTTACCAGAGCCTGACGCGCCGGTTATCGCGACAAAATCGCCCTGCTTTATGTCAATGCTTACGCCGCGCAGCGCAGGCACTTCCACTGCGCCCATCTGATATATCTTCCAGACATTTTCAAGGCGGAGTATTGTTTTACCCTGAGGCTCTATTTGCGTTTTCATTCATTTTTCCTCGAAACTGATAATTGCTTTGTTTTGCTTTGTTGTCCCGATTACCAATGCATGCCGTGCCTTGCGAACCAGCGTTTATGGCCGAATCCTTTCCACGAGGCGTTTACGCCATCCGTGGTATTAAATCGTGCAACAGCCGCATTGAATTCTTCTTCAGTCATCGCATTGCCGGACTTAATTGTATTATCAACTGCATCTATGTAAGCAGTATAATTTCCGGACTTAATCGCCTTCATTACCGACATTTGCGCTGTCCGGTTAGACGCCATGCTGCGCCTCTCAACAATCCTGTTAAAATTTTCCTGCGTCAGGGTTTCTGTCATCGCAGTTTTCCAAGCTCCGAAATCATTGTCATTTATGGCCCGTTCTATCGCAGTCCTGTTCTGGCCGTCAAAAAATCCGAATCCGAACGCAGATGCAAGGCCAACGCTTCCAAGTATTCCTGCAAGCGCCAAAGCCAGCAGATATATTGTTGTCTTTTTCATAGATTCACCTTTGATATTGATTCAATTCTAATTCTATAGTTTCATTTGAATGAAACCGTTTATAAATGTTTGGTGAAACCATAAAATATAGTTTCAATATTTTGAAACCTGGCAAAAGCTTATAAATTTCCGATAACAATTGCATTTATGGAAATTAAAAACAAAAAAACCGTGCTGTTTATTTCCTGCGCAGCAATAATATTGTTCTTAATTGTATTTTTTTCCAACATGTCAGAAATCCAGGAATACGAGCGCGCATCAAAAGCAAGGCACAATATATCGAATCCTATTTGTATCAATGATACGAATGCGCTAAATGGCTTGTTCGAAAATGACAGCAGGCGCGCGCACCCTCCAATACCTCTTTCATACAGGATGCTTTTATCACCCGCGCTTCTTATGATTGCAGCAATTTTTGCGACATACTATTTCATATCGCGCCGCCTTGAGGAAAAGCTGGAAAAGAACATGAACATCATATCCCGGCTCATTGATAAAAATAATTCAGGCAATCCGGCTGCAAAAGAAGGTGCAGAGAAAACGGACAATTCCGCAGTCCTGAAGTTTTTCAGCGCAAGCGAGCGCAGAATTATCGAAAAGCTCATCGAAAACAACGGCACTGTCCTGCAGGCAGAAATAAGCCGCATGGACGGAATGAACAAGCTGAAAACCCACCGGACAATAAAGGATCTCGAGAGAAAAGGCATAATCACGACAGAAGGCTTCGGCAAGACAAACAGGATCCTTCTTGTAGGCGATGTGCGCGATATTCTGATGGGGAAGTGATGGCATGGTAAGCAAATTCGGCCTGCTTTCGCGGCTCTACAGGCAGAAGGCAAGAAAGGACTGGAAAAACAAGTACAATAAAATAAAGGAACTGCGGGAAAAAATAACTCCAAAGCCGAAGGAACTTATCGACGATCTTTTGAGGAGACACCGTATTTTTGACATAAAGCTTGACTGATTCTCCGCCGCAGGATTCTGCAATTCACGGCAGCAACAACAGTTCTTTTACGAACGGTTCGAATCCGAAATATTTATAAAACTGCGAAACAAACAATATGCCATGATCGGCCTCTGGAAAGTTTCAGGAAAAAACAAGTGCGGAAGCATTCTCACAACATACATTCTTCATTCTCTCGGAAAAAAGCCAAAATCCGGATACGAATTGCTTTCTGAAATCCGGGAAAAAACAGGCGGAAAGTGGGCTCCCAGCAAGGGAACGCTATATCCGATACTCGGGCAGCTGCAAAAGCAAAAACTGATTGAGATAAGCAAAACCGGAAAGCGCGCGAAAAACATATTTGCACTCACAAAAGCCGGCAAAAAGGCGCTGTCCGACCTTGGAAAACAAAGAAAGGAATGGCGCGAAAATTTCCTTAAGTTCAGGAACCTGTTCATCGACAGCCTGGGAGAGGAGCGCGCGGAAGTCTCAAGCATAATTTTCGGGATAAAGGACGCTGCGCTAAAGCTATCAGAAAACGGAAAAAAAGAAGACGCGCTCAGGCTGCTTAAAAAGTGTTTATCGGAACTAAAGAATCAATGAAGGGAAAATCATGATTAAACAAACAACTCGGGAAACGGTAAAAGAAACGATTGAGGAGACTAAAGAAGAATACGCGATAGAATGCAAAAATCTCACAAAAAAATTCGGAAATTTTACTGCAGTAGATTCGTCAAACCTGAAAATCAAAAAAGGCGAGCTTTTCGGGTTTCTTGGCCCCAACGGAGCCGGAAAGACAACGACAATCAAAATGCTGACAACGCTTCTTTCACCGACTTCAGGCGTTGCCAAAGTAGCGGGCTTTGACATAAAAACACAATCCGCATCTGTCCGGGCACGAATCGGAGTGGTTCCGCAGGAGTTCGCGCTGTTCCAGGAACTCAGCCCCATGGAAAACCTGTGGTATATCGGCGAGCTTTTCGGAATGGAAAAAAACGAGCTGAAAAAAAGAAGCGAGGATATATTGAAGGAAGTCGAGCTGTTTGACAAAAAAGACATTGCTGCCGAAGGGTTTTCGGGCGGGATGAAGCAGCGCCTCTCTGTCGCCGCAGGCCTTCTGCACAAGCCGGAAATACTTTTCATGGATGAGCCGACTACTGGCCTTGACCCGCAGAGCAGGATAGCCCTTCGCGAAATAACGAAATCCCTGAATGATTCCGGCATCACTATAATATACACCACGCATGACATGGACGAGGCGGACAAGCTATGCCAGAGGATTGCAATAATGGACCAAGGAAAAATAATTGCAGAGGGCACACCAATGCAGCTGAAAGAAAAATACGGCGGAGGAAAAAAACTGGAGCTTGAGATTGCGCGCTCTAATCCCGCGCTCATCGAAGAGCTCAAAAAGATAACCGGCGCGAAATCAGCCACTCATGATAACGGAATTATAGAGCTGCACTTTGACGCAGCAAAAAGCGGAATCATCCCGAAGATATCAAAATTCCTTGCGGAGAAAAAAATTGATGCGCGCGAAATCCGCATGGTCGAGCCGTCCCTTGAAGACGTTTTCATAAACATCACAAAAAAGAGCGAGAAAATGGAGGTGAAATGATGGCGCAAAATCATGGCAACGGATCTGCGGAAAAACCAATAGACCTGCGCAAAATATACGCCATAATAAAAAAGAACTGGATGGTGCTTAGCAAAGACCCGCTGCGCCTGCGAATGCTCATAATGTTCCCGATGGTCATGATAGTGATATTCGGCTATACTGCGGGAAAAGTTCCGACAAACATACCTGCAGGAATAGTCGATTATGACAACTCTCAAATGTCCGGGAACGTGCAGAACCAGCTTTATGCAAACAACATGTTCGCGATAAGGCATGTCTTCGGCAGCCAGGATGAAGGCAAAAAAGCCGTAGAATCCGGCAGCATCAAAATTCTTTTCATAATTCCCCCGCATTTTGAATCCGACATACAGAGCGGAAAAACCGCAACATTGTCAGTAATAATAGACGAATCCGACCCGACTGTCGCACAGATGACGCGCGCATCAACAAACGCATTCATAAAACAGATGTCCGGACAAATCGCGCTGTCGCATATTGCCGGAATTTCCGCAAAAGCAGAGGCAACGCAAAAGCTGCTTTCAGAAGGAAGCGCGAGCAGCATTGCTTCGGCAAATGCATTGATTTCAGGCAGCGACCAAAGCATGGCGCGCATCGAAAGCAAATTCCAGGGCGCGAAAAAAATATCATCATCCACAAACGAAATGCTTTCAAGCACGATAGAAAGCGCAAAGAACGCTATCGGACCCACATACAACCAAAATGAAATCGCGGCAGGAGTGAGCGCGAACACTTATGATTCAGCAACTGCATCAAAACTGCTTGCAATAGGCGGCGCAAAAGAAACCGGGCTTGCACAGGTGGCGTTCTATCAGGGGCTGCAAGGAGCAAACGCAATGCTTGCCGCAGATACTGCAGACATCTATATGGGTTCAAAAGCCATCTACGCAGACGCAGCTGCCGAAAAAGAAATCGTCAAGGCATCTTATGAAATGATGTCGTCGGCAGGCAATACGCTTGGCGAGATATCTGATGATGCGGCGAAAGCTTCAAGCGATGCCATTGTTGTTTCGGAAATAGAGCCCTATGGAAGCGGAAGAACCGGCCTTGATTTCCTTATTCCGAGCATAATTGCGCTCATAGTTTTCCAGGGCGCTGTTGTCGGAATGGGCAGGGCGATTGCGGGCGAGAGAAAAGACGGCTCGCTCACAAGAGTGTTCCTTACACCGACATCCAACATTACGATAATTTCGGGGACTCTTCTGTTCTACGTATTTTTTGAAACAGTGCGCTCAAGCATCATAGTTTTCATCGCAATGATCCTTTTCGGCGTCACGATAAAGGGAAGCATCGCGTCAATAATTTTCCTCATATGGATTTATGCCGCTGGAGCAACAGGCCTCGGCATGATACTCTCGGTACTTTCAAAATCGCAGGAACAATACATGGCGCTTTCAATGCTTGTGTCGCTTCCGAGCATGTTCCTTGCGGGCGTGTTTTTGCCGGTGGAAACAATGCCGCCACTACTGCAGGGATTCACAAAAGTGCTGCCGATAACTTACGCATCCGATGCCCTGAGGGGAATCATGATAAAGGGATTTGCGATAAGCCAGGTGGTGCCGGACATAATGTTCCTTGCCAGCTTCGCGCTGCTTACACTGGGCTTAAGCGTAATGCTTTTCAAGCGCGAATTGATGTAAAAATAAATTGATGTTAAATTGGTGAATGACATGAAAGACAGAAAAACTGACAAAAAGATGTGGCTATTTGCGCTGGTTTTGCTCGTCTCGCTTTTTGCGGGCACAGGCAATGCGGCGGTAAATCCGAAGCTGATTCTTGCGGATCACTCGGTAAGCGAGGATCCTGCGCTGCCCGGGCACACAGTTACGCTTAAGCTGCAGCTGGAAAATATTGACAATATAAATTGCGCGGATATGGTAACTGTGCAGTCATCCGCATCATATCCTCTTTCGATCAGCGGAAGCGACATACAATATATAGGAAGCATCTGCCCTGAAAGCGGAGGGAACGGCACGGCGTCATTCACCATTCCGGTCGATTCAGTTGCCACAACAGGCACATATCCGGTTTCAGTCATCACGACCTATGAAAAAGATGCCAGCACATTCTCTGAATCAAATATAATCAACCTTCGCGTGGGAGGAGAGCCGTCATTCACTGCGTCTGTAGCATCATCAAATCCTGTCGACATCTATCCTGGCGATAGCGCATCGATAAAAGTCGCTTTCCAGAACAGCGGCGCAGGCAGGGCGGATTCTGCACGCGTAACGCTTACGGCACCAAACGGAATAGATGTCAAGTGGGCGGGAAGCTCGCAGGAACTCGGAACGATTCAGGCGCGCGGCATCGCATCAGCAACATTCCAGATAGAGGCGCAAAAAAATGCGGCGCCCGGAACATACAAACTCAGCGCGCTATTGGAATATCTTGACGAAAACAAGAACTCGAGCTCGCAAAGGTTTGACCTCAACGTGCCGATAAAGCAGAATGCGGAATTCGGCGCAGATGCGGGAACAAGCGGGCAGCTTTTTGCAGGAGAGACAAAAGATGTCTCGATAACTCTGACAAACACAGGAACAGAAATAGCGAAAAAGCTGAAAGTCAAAATAATGCCTCTTTTCCCGTTCAGCACTGACGGCACTGTCAGATATATAGACTCCCTTGCGCCTGGCGAATCAAAAACCCTGGATTATGAAGTCACTGCCGACAAGGAAGGCACAGCCGGAGACCAGATTGCAGGGCTCCTGATAAATTACGAAAACGCAGATGGAGAAAAATTCAGCGACTCGATTGACCTTTCACTTTCAGTGAAGTCCAAGGGACTTACATACTATCTCCTAACATATTGGTGGATTATTGCATTGGCGCTGATTGCTGCTTACTTCGCAAAAAGGCGCGGAAAGGTTTTCAAGCAAAGCTTGAAAAGCTGAGAATGAATCGTAAGCGAAGCGAACAGATTTTCGAGCCGAAGGACGAACCGATTAAAAAATAATGAAAAAGAGCGACCGCACTTTAGGTGCAGTCACGGATACGCTATCATTTCTTTCCTAGTTTCCACATCAAATTGAAATATTGCATAAACGATTGTGCAGTCTCTTTATTTTCAATATGCATAGCAACAGGACTTTCGGAATAGACAATTATGTTGCTGTGCGTTCCATAAACCGCAATCGAAAGAGGCAGTTTGTATTCTTCAGGCACATAACGAACTTCAAGCAGTTCTCCTTCAACTTTCTTCGGTCTTGCGGCCTCGCTATAAATCACATGCATTTTTATTCCGAGTTTTGCGCGCTTTTGCATAAACTGCGGCATGTAATACTGAAGAACATCAAAAATTCTTGCATCATTCGAAAGCACGTAAATCGGCTTTCCGACTTTTAAGATATTGTTTGTTATCGCTTTCATGCCTTCTTTCCCGATAAAAACTTCGACGCTCATTTCTTCCTTGTTTTCGCGGTATTTCGAGAGTAATTCGGGCAGAAGATTATCCAAAAGTTCCAGCTTTTCCTTCTGGATGTCGCGCAGCCGTTCTGGGTTTGTCACTACATACTGCTTTTTGCCGTCTTTTGTAATGAAACTGATCAAGCCCTTATCCAGAAGCTTCTGGATTATCTCATAGACGCTCTGCCTTGACACTTTCGCCTTGTTGATGATTTCGGAGATTGTAGCGGATTTGAAGCTAATAAGCGTCAGATAAACGTCGATTTCCTTCTGGGTTAAGCCCATTTCTGAGAGGATGTCGGTATTCATTTTTGTCATCTCCATATTCTTTGGACAAAAAGCCGAGAGTTCCGCGCATAATGGTTCGCGAGGCGGAACGAACGGATTTTTCGCCTTAATCTAATGCATTGGACGAAAACTGTTTTATTATTGGCTTTTGACACATATAAATCTTTAGTTTTGTCTCATGCACTAATGAGACATAGGTTGATATATACCCCTAACCATAGACTACTTACAAGTGACGGCGCATAAGCGCATAACTTGTGGAGTTGAGTTGAGATGAGTGAAACAAAAAAAGACTTTGATGAATACTCTATGAAAAACTTTGGTGACTACGCACATGATGAAACGAGTAGAATCAAAAGCAATTTTGAAAGATGGCTCGAGATAAAAACGGGACAACCTACAGATAAGATTTACGAAAATCTACAACACGAACAGATCAACAGATATGAAGAAGATTTGAAGAAGATTGCCGTATTTGAGGGGGAATTTTTGAGAACACGAGCGCGTGAGGAGATTGACGATCTAATAATAGCTTCGTATCTGAATTCTAATAAAGTATTCGAATATAATGTCACGATATCTATTGAATGCAAACCATCTAATGCCGCACGCCAACACATAAACGAACTACATAAACCGTTAAACGAACGTGAAGGTCAGCATGAAAAATAAGATAAAACAACGCGGCATTCCACGCCGCGCATTTTTTATAAATACTGCTACGGACAAATAAATGATATGTTATTGAAGGGATATTATGACAAGACAACTCGATGTTTCAAAAGTGACTGAAAACTGTGGTGTTGGAGCAACTCCGGTTTTATACAAAGGCGTCTTTTATGTCGCCGAATACAGTACATACCTGCGTGCGATATCGCCGGAAAACGGCAACGAACTCTGGTCGTTCAAGGCAAACGCGCCGATAATGCCGTCTCCGGCTATTGTTGATGACGTAATTTACTTTGGATGCCACGATCACTGTGTCTATGCGCTGTCAATAGATGGCAGGCTGTTATGGAAATTTGAGACCGGCGATATTGTGGCTTCAAGTCCGTCTGTTTATGGCGGCGTGGTATTTATCGGTTCGTCAGATAACTGCGTTTACGCACTTGACGCCAATACGGGGCATAAGTTATGGTCTTTCCGCACGGGAGATGAAGTTGCAAGCGGCGTCTTGGCGCATGCAGGAAGAATATTTTTCGGTTCTATGGATTCTTATTTCTACTGCCTTGACCTGAACGGGGATCTTTTGTGGAAGTTCAAGACAGGAGATTCCATAATTCTTGGAATGCCTGTCGCAGATGGCGAACGTGTCTATTTCGGTTCGACAGACGAGACCATATATTCTCTGTCGCTTGAAGGGGTCTTAATCTGGGGCTTTCGGACAGGAGATGGAGTGCCTAACAGGCCTGCATTAAAAAACGGAGTGCTTTACTGCACAAGCCGCGATAGCTACTTGTATGCACTCAATGCGAAAGACGGGATATGTATTTGGCGGTTTACCGAAGCGTCAGGAATTCCTTCGATGTCCACTCCACTAGTAACTGATTCGGCAATTTATTTCGGAAGCGATAAGCTTTATGCCCTGAATCTGCAAGGGTATTTTTTGTGGTCGTTTCAAACAAATGATGTGGTGGCTATTCCACCGGTCACTTATAAAGATGTGCTTCTTTTTTGTGCATTTGACGGTCATATTCGCTCTATCTCCTCAAGAGGCAACCTGTTATGGAGCACATTGACAAAATCATCCATTAAATGGGAAGCCACAGGATTTTTGCCCCCACCAAAGAACAATCCTGCCTTTTTCGAGGAAAGGGCAAAACAATTAGGCATCGGCGTTCAGGAATTCGCGAAGAAAGTCACCGAGTTTAATCCATACACATTCAAACCCGACAGCGACATTAAATCATACATTTCTTCCGACGCAGAACGGTACGGCGGAATCAGCGACAGCGTCGGTGCGTATAAGGACGCCGGAAAAGGTTCTATGGGTATGTATTCCCCCGCTGAAAGAAAGAAAAAAAGCGAAGCAGACAAAATGCTTAAAGACCAGTTCGGGATTGAGTATTAAATCCTGCCACCCCATTCCCGATTCTTGGTTGCTTCGCAGCGAGATTATTTTCAACCATTCAACAACTGCTTTGGGTTGAAAAGCTTGAAAATCTTTGAAGATTTTCATGATTGCGAGAACTCAACTCTTCGGCGCCTCGTCCTCACTTCGTTCGGTCGCTGAACATGAGTTTTTACGGCCCATTCCGGCCGCCCACTTTTTCTTTCAAGCATCAATACTCACCGACATCCCTGATTTCCACTTTCACACTCATGCTCCTGAAAAGCTTCAGAACATCTTTTGCGCGTTCCAGGGGCACGATTATTGAATTATCAAGCTTTTCGCCGCCCGATTTTTGCAGCAGACCGGCATAGGATTTTTCTTTCTGCTTGTAGCCGAACAATCTTTTGTTAAATAGAACTCTCTTCGTCTCCGGCTTTATCGCACCCCAGCTGAATATCGTAATGAGCTTTTCGCTTTTGATGCTTGAAACATACTTTCCATATAGCACAATCCCGTCTGAAATTATGCTTCGCTCTAAATCTTTCCAATCCCGAATCCTGCCAACAACGCATCTTATGTCGTTTTCAACCCCGAGAAGCTTCCAGTATTTTCTGAACTTCATGCTTTCGTAAAATTCTTTTTTTGCGTTTTGGACTTCCCGCTCTACGGCTTTTTCGTTTTCGGCATCTACAAATATATCCACATCGCTTTTTTCGCCCGCTTCGCCTCTTGCCACAGAGCCGAAAAGCACTATTTTTCTGACATCTTTGTAAGCGCCTTTCGGCCTCGCGATAAAAAAAGACACAAAATCCGCGGCATATGCAACAAGCAAGTTCTCTTCCATTTTAGTCAATCCTCATTTTCATTATATCAAATGTTTTCTACTTCAGCGATTTTTACAAGCTTTTTAAAATTCGCGATAACATTCTCAATTTCCTTTTCGGGCTGCGGTTTACCGTAACAGAGCAAATTCCTGCTCTTTTCAACAGCCGCTATCAGCAGCAATATATCTTTTTTGTGGGGAAAATCAAAACCGAGTTTTTCTTTTATCTTGTTCTCTGATGCAAACCAGTCATGCTTGAGCTGGGCTCCCGGGCTTATCGGGCGATATTTATGAAGTAAAATTTCGAGGATATCAACTGCTGCGACCGAGCAATGAAATCCTATTGTTCTCTGGCGTTCGATAATCAAGCCTTTTTCAATGCATTCGTTTATCACGGCTATGCTTTCTTCCAGATTTCTTTTATGAAGCTCTTCTTTCATAACAACACACATAACTACAAGTGTAACTTTATGTTAGATACTATTGTATCTAAAGAATATAAAGGTTTTTCAAAATTTGTTTCAGTTTACTATGCCTCGAAACTATATATCCGCCAAAAGCGAATAATCATCGATAACATGCCAATCATCGAAGCAAAAAACCTGACAAAGAATTACGGCAGGCTCAGGGCTGTAAATAACCTCTCCCTGAAAGTAAATGAAGGCGAACTGTTCGGATTTCTCGGCCCAAACGGCGCGGGGAAGACAACGACCATAAAACTTCTGACCGGACAGCTTAAGCCGGACTCTGGCACAATAACTGTTCTTGGCACAGACGTTATCCGCGAGCCGATAAAGGTGCGCGAGCTTGCCGGAATAATTCCCGAGCAGGAGAATCCTCCGAGCTTTCTTACGGCAGAAGAATATCTGAATTTTGTCGCGAAAATCAGGAAACTTGACAATGTCAAAAAAAGATGCGGCTGGTGGCTCAAATTTCTTGAATTCGAAGGCCAGAAAGATGTATTGTGCAAGGATTTGTCGCGCGGAACGCGCCAGAAGCTGATGTTTACGCAGGCGTTTTTGCATGAGCCGAAGCTCGCATTCATCGACGAGCCGCTGATTAATCTTGACCCGGTAATACAGCGAAAAGTCAAGGATTTTCTTCTTGATTATGTCAAAAAGGGCGGAACGATATTTTTCTCGACGCACGTTCTTGAAATCGCAGAGGAAATCTGCACGCGAATCGCGATAATTGATGAGGGAAAAATAATTTTCGAAGGCTCTATGAATGATGTGAAAAAGAAAAAGCAAAACCTTGAAGCGTTTTTCCTTAAGCTTGTAAAAGAGGATTGAGATGTTCGAAATTCTCAGTAATATGCTGAAAGAGGAATGGCGGGTGCACTCGACTATGTTCGGGAGCTCTATGTTCGCGCTTTTTCCCGCGATTCTTGCGGCATTCTCGTTTTTTTGCTCGATGCTTCTGCCCGCGCTTGAAAACCTGGTGCCATCGCGCGAAATCTGGACAATCGCGCATTACATGTTCGTGCTTTTCGGAATGAGCGTCGGAGGGTTCGGCCTGTTCGGCAGGGAAATAATGAACCGAAGATTCGGACACGCAAGCCTCATAGCGTATTCCGCGAGAACTCTGCCGGTCTCTGAAAAGGAAATTTTTTCGAATTTTTTTGTGAAGGACCTGATATATTATTTCATGCTTTGGATTGTCCCGGTTGCTGCGGGATTTGCCGCAGCATCGCCGTTTATCGGAATAAGCGCCGAAGTTGCAGGAATTCTTTTTATATCGCTTGCGCTTTCTTTTCTGACTGGCCTATCGGCGATATTTCTGCTTTCGACAATTTATGCGCATTCTAGCAAGGCGTTTGTAGCCGCTCTGGCAGGACTGTCGATTGCTGCGCTTTCGCTTGGCCATTCAAGCTTTAGCGCGGTGTCGTTTCTTCCGGCGCTGTCGTTTTTCTTTTCGCCTTCATGGAATTTATTCGTTTCATCCCTTTTGGCTGCTGTGATTCCATCAATCATATCACTGGCATTCTTTAAGTCCGATTACCCGATAAATTTGCGCACGTTCAAAAATTCATTTGCACATCTGTCAAGCAGCCTGAAATTTACAAAATATCCCGAATTTGCCGCAAAGGACTTTCTCGATCTTAAAAGAAGCGAAGGCGGCGCTGGCAAGATAATTTTTTCATTTCTTTTTCCGATTGCGCTTATCTGGTTCATGCTTTTTGCTGCGCTGAAAATAATGCCTGCTGCGAATTTCTTTATGATATTTTCGATTCTTCTTGGCGCAATAACTTCAATGGTCTACAACTGGCTCACCGAATTCGACCTTTTCACGGCTTACGCTTTTTTGCCGGTGAAGGTTTCCGACGTCATAAAAAGCAAGCTTGCGAGCTACGCGATAATCAACACAATTTCGCTTGCCATACTACTTTTGGCCGCGGTGCAGACGAACAGCATGCAGTATTTCATCCCCGCGCTTTTTGCAATGCTTTCGGCCTCCTCTTACGCGCTTGCGATAACGGTTTATCTGGGCGGGCTTTATCCGAACATTTTGCTTTACAATGCAAAAATATTTGCGCAATATATTGTATTTATTTCTCCGGTGCTTTTGGTTTTGATAGTCATCTCCATGTTCAATCCGCTCGGGCTTCTTGCAAGCCCGGTCCTGATTCCGGTTTCGTACAGGATTCTTAAAAAAAGCTTTGCGAAGTGGAACACCTGGGAGCATCCGAGTTTTTAGTCAATTGACGAACTTCATGCGCAAAATCAATTAATGGATTCCATTCTTCAGATTTATTAGCAGCAAAGCCCAAATAAAGCCATGCCCAAAAAGCTCATCGAAGTCAATGACGTCTGGAAAATATACGACATGGAAGGCGCAGAAGGGGAGGAATGCACAAGAGTGACTGCACTTTCCGGCCTTAACGTCACTGTAAATGCCGGCGATTTTCTGGTAATCATGGGCCCTTCAGGATCGGGCAAATCTACTGCAATGAATATGGTGGGCTGCCTTGACCGGCCGACGCGCGGGCACATATTTCTTGACGGAGAAGACATTGCGAAAATGTCTGAAAGCGAGCTTGCAAAAGTGCGCGGCAAAAAAATCGGTTTTGTATTCCAGAAATTCAATCTTATCAACAGCTTAAGCGCGATAGAAAATGTTGCTCTGCCGATGGTTTTCCAGGGATATTCAGAGGAAGAAAGGACAGAACGCGCAAAATTGCTGCTTGAGATGGTGAAGCTCAGCCACCGCCTCAACCACAGGCCGACGCAGATGTCCGGAGGAGAGCAGCAGAGAGTCGCGATTGCAAGGGCGCTTGCAAACGACCCTGAAATACTCCTGGCTGATGAGCCGACAGGAAATCTGGATTCGAAAACAGGCACGCAAATAATGGCGATGCTGCGCGAGCTTCATGAAACAGGGAAAAAAACAATCGTACTTATAACGCACGACGTAAACCTGCGCCTCGACCATGAAAAAGTGGTCTATCTCAAGGATGGAAAAAACGTTGCGAAATTATAAATAGCTGTTTAGCGGCTTTAAGCTTTTATATGCCCTAAGCCAAATAATTCAATAGGGCTTGCAATAAATAATTTTATTTTATATTATGGTGAATTTATGAAAACTAAATATTTTGTTTTATCGGCGCTGGTTTTGTCAATTATTTTTGTTTCGGGAATCTCGTTCGCAGCTTCCGGAACGTCTTCGATATATGTTTCTGTTGCAAAGTACGAACCATTTCCTGCTGAAGCAGGGCAATATCTTGATATCTGGTTTAAACTCGAGAACACTGGCACAGATGCTGCTGACGGCGTGATAATGGAACTTTTGCCCGCATTCCCCTTCTCGCTTGAAACAGGAAGCGCAGTAAACTCACTCGGCACAGTTCCTTCAGGAAGCACAGAGCTTATCAAATACCGCGTAAAGGTTGATGAAAAAGCAACATCAGGAGACAACATACTTCAGGTAAGGTACAAGCCGGGCACGTTTAGCGAATGGGTTACAAAAGACGCGGACATCTCAATACAAGTGCATGATGCGGTTCTTTCGGTTTCCGATATTTCTTCTGGTGAAATGACTCCCGGAAGTGCCAGGATTGTAACAATATCTCTTGAAAACCTGGCAGACACATACCTGAAAGACATTTCAGCAGTATTTGATTTCTCTTCAACAACACTGCCTTTTGCAACTATGGATTCAATAAACGAAAAAAGAATAGTCAGCATGCCTGCAAAAGGAAAAGCGAATGTTTCTTTTGATATAATAACCGCTCCTGACGCGGCATCGGGTGTTTACAAGATTCCTTTAACACTGAGCTATTCAGACACAACAAACAAAAAATACACAAGAAATTACACGCTCGGCTTTGTGGTAAATTCAAAGCCGGATTTCCAGATAGGCCTGCAAAAATACGATGCCCTGACAGAGGGCTCGACAGGAACGGTAACTGTAAGCGTTTCAAATACCGGACCCGGCACGATTAAATTCATGACAATGGACATTCTTCCGTCTGCCGGATATGAAGCATTCGGCGAAAAAAGCATATATCTTGGAAACCTGAACTCTGACGATTACCAGACAGGCGCATTCAAAATATATGTGAAGCCCGGCGCGCTTGGCTCGGCAAAAACCCTGCCGCTTAAAATCTCGCTGAAATACCGCGACGGCCTGAACAATATGTATTCAAAGGATATTTCGCTTGACTTGCGCGTCTATACGCAGTCAGAAATTACAGCGTACGGGCTTGCTCCGGCAAGCAGTAGCAGCACAACCATTTATGTGATAATTGCAGTTGTCGTAATTTATTACGTCTACAAGAAATATTTCAAAAAGAAGCAGAAAGTGTAAAAGAATTATCCGGGGTGAATATGATGATTCTCGAATATTTTCGCCTCACGCTGAAAAACATAAGGCATAGGAAAATGCGAAGCTGGCTGACGATTCTGGGAATCATAATCGGCGTCGCATCAGTAGTCTCATTGATATCAATAGGCCAGGGGCTGGAAAATGCCATTAACGCACAGTTTGAAAAGATGGGTACTCAAGTAATCATGGTCATGCCGAAAGGAATGCAGACCGGATTTGCAAGCGGCCTGACCGATGACGACGTAAAGACAATAGAGAAGCTGCCTTATTTTGATTTTGTCACACCGCTGGTTGCCGGCACCGCGCAGGTTGAATATAAAAGAGAGAAAAAATTTGTGATGATCTCGGGATTTCCCACAAAAAGCGCGGAAGACAGATTTTCCGGAATGGATTATGCAATAGGCGAGGGCAGGTATTTCAACCAGAATGAAAAGTATGGAGTGATTCTCGGATACAATACCGCAAAGGATATGTTTGAAAAGGAAATTCCGGTGCGATCGCGCATAAAGCTTAACGGCGTTGATTTTACCGTTGTAGGGATTTTCGAGCAGCTTGGAAGGCCTGACGACGACCGCGCGATTTACATGCCGATTGATACGGCGCGCATTCTTTTCGATAAGCCGAAGGAAGTGAGCTTCATCATGCTGCGCGTAAAGCAGGGAACGGACATCGCGCCTGTTGCAGAAGAGCTGAAAAAAGAGCTGAAGCGCTCGCGCGGAAACGAAAATTTCGATGTTTTTACCCCTGACCAGATTCTAAAGCAAGCGGGGCAAATACTCGGGGTTGTGCAGATCATACTTGTCGGAATTGCCGCGATCTCCCTGATTGTCGGAGGCATCGGAATAATGAATACGATGTACACTTCAGTTCTTGAGAGGACAAAAGAAATCGGGATAATGAAGGCGATAGGCGCGACAAACTACGATATCGCGTTTATTTTTCTTACCGAATCCGGAATTCTCGGATTGATCGGCGGGCTTGTCGGAATCGTGCTTGGCTCGGCTGTTGCACAAATTGTAGGCGTTATTGCAAAAGCGCAGGGGTTTGGAATGCTCCTGATTATAATTGATCCGGTGGTTATCGGAGGCGCGCTTCTGTTTGCGTTTGTCGTTGGCGCGCTTTCAGGCCTCTTGCCTGCAAGGCATGCGGCAGCGCTCCAGCCGGTTGAGGCGCTGAGGTATGAGTGATTGCATTTTTCCGATATTCTTGCCTTTTTAAATTCACTACCCAATAATAACTAATGGAGCAATACGACAACAGAGTTATTGAACAGTATAAAGAAGAAAAGTGGATATTAGAGGCTAGCATAGGCGCGTATACAAAAAGAGGAGAATTGCCATTTCTTAGAAGATATGCTCTTGCATATATTGTGAAAAACACATCCCCTGCCAATATGATAAACCTGGATGGCCTTGCTAAAGAGATGAAGGGAATAAATGAAAAAAACGTCCAAGAAAAACTGGGAATAAACATTTATGACGCGAAAATAGCAGAATATCTTGAACAGACCCAAGTAAGTGAGATAAAGACTAGTTTGTTTGGAACAGTGGGACGCATGAAAAATAAATTTAATTTCATAGGTCTAGAAAGAATCGATTATAAAAACCATTATTATTTCAAAGACCGCAAATCATTTGATTTTGAAAAAAAATTCGAAGGCAAAGTTCCTGATTATGAAGGCTTAAGAGAAATAATACTTGAAGTATTGTCTTAGAATGCCTTAAATGGACTTATTCTGCGCTGCTGTTATATAGCGTCACAGCAAGGACTATTGCAAACAGAACCAATGCCGCAAGAAGGGAATAATCCGTGAACGAATATCCTGAAAGCGCCATTGAATAAGATGGTGGCAAAACATATATTAATCTAATCATCCATATTTTCTTATGCGCACAAGTTCTTCGGAAGGGAGTTCTAAAACCAAGTGGATAGTTATCACCGGCGGCGTTCTTTCGGGCCTTGGCAAAGGCATTGTTTCTGCAAGCATCGGCAGGCTTCTTAATACAACTTCAAAAGTTGTTCCGATAAAATGCGACGGCTACCTTAATGTCGACCCGGGCACAATAAACCCCTACGAGCACGGCGAAGTATTTGTGCTTGAAGACGGCGGCGAAGTGGATATGGACTTCGGCCATTACGAGCGATTCATGAACATCAATGCAAAATTCTCATGGAACCTCACTTCAGGCAAGATATTCAAATCAGTCATTGACAGGGAGCGCAAGGGCGATTTTCTGGGCAAGACTGTTCAGATGATTCCGCAGGTGACTGACGAGATAAAGCAGAGATTCAAAAAAATCGCTTCTGAGGAAGATGCTGATGTTGTGATTATCGAAATCGGCGGCACTGTCGGGGATATCGAAAACATGCTTTTCCTTGAAGCTGTGAGGCAGATGCGAGTCGATGTCGGCCGCGAAAACATCATGTATGTCCATCTTTCGCTGATTCCCGAGGCAAACGGCGAGCAGAAGACAAAGCCGACGCAGCAGAGCGTAAAAATCCTGCAGGGAATCGGGATACAGCCGGATATTATAGTCGGGAGGTCGACATCAAAGCTTACTGACAAGTCAAAGGAAAGAATCGCGCTGTTCTGCAATGTCGAGAAAAAAGAAGTGATAAGCGACCCTGATTCTGCGACGATTTATGAAGTGCCTGTGATTTTTGAGGAAGAAGGATTACTGAACCTGATAAATGATCGATTTGACATCGGCGCAAAAAGGGATATGGCAAACTGGCGCGCCATTGTCGAAAAAATCAAGGCGTCGAAAAAAGAGGCAAGGATTGCAATCTGCGGAAAATACACAGAACTGCATGACGCTTATGCAAGCATAATCGAGGCTTCTAAGCACGCGGGGGCGGCGCTCGGAGTGACGCCCATAATTTCATGGATTGAGACAACGGAAATCGAGAGCGGGAAAAAGAGTGTTGCTGATGCGCTGAAAGGCATTGACGGAATCATAGTTCCCGGAGGCTGGGGTGCGCGCGGAACAGAAGGCAAGATGCAGTTGATTAAATATGCGCGCGAGAATAATATTCCATTTTTAGGGCTTTGTTATGGTTTACAGCTGGCTTTGATTGAATTCTCGCGCAATGTCTGCGGGCTTGACGGCGCGAATTCGATGGAAATAAATCCGGATACAAAGCATGCAGTGGTGAAAATATTACCCGGCCAGAACCTGAACAAAATGGGCGGAACATCGAGGCTTGGCGCGTATGAGGCGGATATAGTTAAGGGGTCGCGCGTTGAAAAGATTTATGGTTCTTTGAAAGTGACTGAGCGGCATCGGCATAGGTATGAAGTAAATCCGGAGTATCACGAATGTTTGCGCAAAAACGGCCTTGTTATTTCCGGGACTTCGGAAAACGGAAAACTGGCGGAATTTATCGAATTGCCAAAACACAAATTCTTTATCGCAACGCAGGCGCATCCGGAATTTAAGTCGAGACTGGAAAGACCGGCGCCGTTGTTTTTGGAGTTTTTGAAATCCTGCATATGATGCATTGGATTTCAAAAAGCCGAGAGCTTCGCGCATAATGGCTCATAAGGCGAAGCGAACGGATTTCCAACCATCATATTATGCAATGGGTTGGATTCGCAAATCGTATAAATGATGTTTCATGATTTTGGGGGCTTCAATTACATAATAATCAATCTATCGGCAAACCCTACGAATTAAGCTTATATTGTGCCGGTCTAAATAGATAGTATGCGCCGCATAAACGGAACTATACAAATACCCTCAATTGTGAAGTGGGCTGGCGGAAAATCGCAGTTATTGGGCCAATTTGATAAATTATTCACTGAAAAAGCCGATTTCTATATTGAGCCATTTTTAGGAAGTGGGGCGGTATTTTTTCATATAAAACGCAGGTTTAACCCAAAAAAAGTAATTCTTTCAGACACAAACGAAGAACTAATCAATGCGTACACGGTTGTTCGTGATAAGGTTGATGCGCTTATTAAAGCTCTTAAAAAACATAAAGAACAGCACAGCAAAGAATATTATTACAAGATAAGGGCGCAAGACCCCGCCGCATTAACCGATGTCGAGAAGGCGGCAAGGTTCATTTATCTGAACAAAACCTGCTTTAATGGGCTTTATCGCGTAAATTCTAAAGGAAAATTCAATGTTCCTATGGGAAACTACAAAAATCCCGGAATTCTTAAGGAAGATATTCTTAGAGAAGCGAATAAACTGCTTCAAGGCGTAGAACTCAAAGTAATGTCTTTTGAAAATGTGCTGGATTTTGCTAAAATGGGCGCATTTATTTATCTCGATCCGCCGTATTACCCGTTAACAAAGACTTCAAGTTTCACGGCATACACCAAAGAAGTTTTTTTAGAAGAAGAACAAAAGAAGCTGGCGGAACTGTTTAAAAAGTTGGACAAAATGAACTGTAAATTAATGTTAAGCAACAGCGACCATTCTTTTATAAGGGATCTATACAAAGAATTTAAGCAGGAAAGCGTTTATGCAAAGCGGCTGATAAATTGCGATGCAACAAAAAGAGGTCCTATAACCGAGCTCGTTGTAAGAAATTATGTGTGATGCTATGTTGAAAAGCAGAGATGTGTCTTCTGAAGCGTTTTTTGACGAATTTATGAAAACCCTTAAACCGGGAATCATCAAGCGAAAAAACTTCATTGATTGGTCCGCCATAAACGAGAAGTACAAAACGTACAAAGAGCCGATAGAATTTTATCTGACGCTTTCAACAAAAAAGAATTCTTTTGAAACCGAATTCAGAGACTCGCTTTTATCCGCCGATAATCCCTATGATATCATAGATTGTGGCTTTCAACTCTTAGGACACACGCAGAAAGATTTTGTTTCGTTTGACGACAACGTAAATATCGAAGCCATTTCCAGAAAAATACAAAATGGAGATCAGAAAAGCGCCGAATATGTTGTAAAGCTTTTTTCGGATCTCGGCATGAAAAACGTGCTAACCTTCGAGAAAATCAGCGATTATTTCTTTGGAATTCAAGTTGGCTTGGAAACACACAAGAGAAAAAACGTAGGTGGCGATGCTTTCAAGATTTATGTTGAAGAAGAGCTAAAAAAGATAATTTCGAAGCTGAATTCAAAGGGGCAAAATTTGAGATTGGTGCCTGAACAACGTATCGAATATGCAACACCCAGTAATAAAACAGCGCAAAGCAAAACTGTGGACTTTGCCATATTTGATAAAGACAGGCTTAAAGTTGGCATCGAGGTGAATTTTTACACAAACACCGGCTCAAAGCCAACAGAGATTAAAAGGTCTTATGGCGAAGTAAACCGAAAGTTGAATTCTCTGGGAATCGCTTTGGTTTGGGTTACTGACGGCTTCGGATATACCAAAATGCAAAAAAGCCTCAAAGACGCTTTCGAGATACACCCGAATATCTACAATTTCGAGACGCTCAAAAAATACTTTGAGAGCGATCTCATTAATTTCTTCAAAAAGTGATTGTGTGGGGCCGTATTTTGAAGCAGACGGATTTACGTTGTATCATTCGGATTGCATAGACGTTTTGCCAAAAATTGATGAAAATTCAGTAGATCTTATTTTTGCAGATCCACCATACAAACTATCCAACGGCGGCTTGACGTGCAAAAATGGAAAATTTGTCTCGGTGAATAAGGGTGACTGGGATAAATCGCAGGGGCTTTTGAGTGATTTTCAGTTTACAATGAAGTGGCTTAACGAATGCAAACGTGTTTTGAAGCCTGAAGGCGCGATCTGGGTTTCCGGCACTTTGCACAACATCTATCAGGTCGGTTTGGCTCTTCAAGCGCTTAAATTTCATCTTATGAACGAGATTGTGTGGTTCAAGCCAAATGCAAGTCCGAATTTGTCGTGCCGATATTTTACGCATAGCCATGAAACGCTAATTTGGGCGAAAAAAGACAAGTCTGCGCCACATAAGTTCAACTATGATGTAATGCGTTTTTGGCGCTCAGATATCCTGAACAAAACAGGAAAGCAAATGAGAAGCGTCTGGACAATTCCTTTTACGCCATTGGCAGAAAAGACAGCAGGAAAACATCCAACGCAAAAACCGATCGAACTTCTGACGCGGATAATTGCTTCATGCACCGATAAAGGCGATGTAGTTCTTGATCCTTTTAATGGCTCTGGAACTACGGGGGTAGTTGCAAAGAAACTCGGCAGAAAGTACATTGGCATTGAGAAAGAAGAGGAATATATGGATTTGACGATTAAACGCATAAATGAAGTAACCTAGTAACATTAACAAAGTACACAGATTGCGCGAGTTGAGTTGTAACAATTTTATAACACCCGTTACAAAAATATTACGTTCACATAGCGCGTAATCTTCTAATTCTTTCTTCAATCGGCGGGTGCGTCGAGAATATGCTTTCCGCATTCAGTCGCTTTATCGGGTTCGAAAAGAACAGATGCGATACTGCGCCTGACGGTTTTATTGTTGTCTTTGAGCTTGCGATTTTCTCAAGCGCAGATGCCAATCCTTCCGGGTATCGCGTCAAAAACGCGCCGTTCGCATCAGCGAGATACTCCCTCTGGCGCGAAATCGCAAGCTGGATCAATTGCGTAAATATCGGCGCAAGTATTGCAAGAACAATTCCGATGACTACAAAAATCGCATTGCCTCGGTTGTCGCGGTCATCGCCTCCGCCCCACCAAAGGCTTCGCAAAAACATCTGGCTGATGATGCTGACCATTCCGACAAGAACCGCAATCAACGTCGCAAATCTGATGTCGAAATTCGCGATGTGCGACATCTCGTGAGCAACAACCCCCTCAAGCTCCTGCCTGTTCAACCTTTGCATGATTCCGGTTGTCACGACAATTATTCCGTGCTGCGGGTCTCGTCCAGTAGCAAATGCGTTGATGTCCGGGGAATCAAGGACATAAATCCTTGGCGCAGGCATTCCTGCCGCAATCGCAAGGCCCTCGACAGTATTGATTAAAAACGCATTCTCCTGCTTTGTTGCAGGGCGCGCCCCGGTTGTCGCAAGGACTATTTTATCGCTCCAGTAATATGAGCCGATTGTGAATATCATCGAGAAAATCGTGCCGATTATGAGAAATGTGAAAATCGAGCCGGGATTGTACACCATTCCGATTGTGTATATCAGAAGCACTATCACTGCAGGGACAATCAGCATCAGAAGAAATGAATTCCTTTTGTTCGCCGATATCTGGTCCTGCACGTCGAGGTGCGCCAGGGGTTGTTTTGAAGCCATATAATATATAATAGAATTCCAGTTTTAAATAGGTTTCCCAAAAGCTTTTATTTCTGCAAGAGTAGTAATTATCTATGACTTTAAACCCGATGGAAATCCGCGTACTCGGCTACTTTGAAGGAAAAGCAACAGATAACGACGGAAGAGAAGAAGAGTTCAAAATGTATATTTTAAAAGAGGAGCCTTCAAGAATCTGCGAAAATGAAGTCCTGTTTGAAGGGCTCATCGAAGATACCTTCGGCTTGTCCGTCGTCTCGGGAAAAAGGGACCATCAGCACATGTTTTTTTCCCAGAGATATTCTGGAAATTCCATGGCCCTTGGAGCGCATAAAGAACCTGTAAACTATTCCGGCACGCTTGGAAGCGCATTAAAGCATGGCGACATATGCAAAGGAGTGTACCATCTCAGCGATGACGCGCTGAACAATCTGGGCGAATTTTCCATGGAAATGCCGTGGACAACCTACGTAAGAATGGGTTAACCTAAAACCCGCTCGTACGGGAAATACGCCATCTTGTATTCTTTCAGCAAAGGCACGCTTTCGTAATCCTTGATGAGTTCCGGGAATTGTCGCCTGATTCCTGTCAGTATTTCGTCGAAATGTCCCGGATTTCGCGCGATAATTTCGATCTTGTAGTCCCATCTTCCGCCGACGCGCGCGATATAAGTCACATAAGAATTTGCCGCAAGGTGCCTGACAAACTCGTTTTCTTTTTCCTCAGTGGCATTCCACAGCGATACAAAAACGTCCGTGATGTTTGCAAAACCGAAATTAGGCGGATTGACAACAGTCGTGAATTTCAGGATTATTTTGCTTTTGATGAGCTTTCCCATGCGGTATTTCACCGTGTCGCGCGCGATTCCGAGCTTTCGCGACAGCTTGCTTATTGGATAGCGCGCGTTTTCGTCAAGCAGTTTCAGAAGCTCTATGTCTTTTGCGTCCAATTCTTTCGGAGCGCCATAAATGAGTTTCGGCTCTTGCGTGACCGATTGCTCGAAGTCGGACTCTTTCGCGCGTTTTGCAGTTTTTGGCATATTCTCGCCTTAATTTATTATTGTACGCAATACATTTATATATTTTGCGTATTTTGACGAAAAAACAAGGCGAAAGTATATCAGTTGCGTAAATGTAGTATTTACTTGTGAGTGGCTATGTTGGATCTAATAGAGTTTGAAATATTAGACTATCCGGATTATGTGAAATTCGAAAATGAGCTCATAGTGATAGGATTAAAACGCAAAGAAAAGAACGGACCCATAACATTTCGTGAATGTTCTTGCGAACCTTTTTGGAGGGGCCAAGATGATGTGATTGCGGGCATAATACGCGACATTTTATTAGAGACAACAGATGGAATCGAACCAAAAAGAAAATATTCTTTTGGAAACCCCTATAACTCCTACGAAGATCGTTATGAGGGGGATATATTTAATGTTCGTGTAAAATTGAGTGAAGAAGACCGCGGCGGGTATAGTCTGACTACGGATATTTCGAGAGCAGATAGATCGGCAGAGATGTATTCGAACATAAAATTTAACTCTAATGGATCTCGCTATAGATATTCTATAAATGTATTAGACATAACTGGAGATAGAGATACGTTTTACGCTGCGGATCCATTAAAGCGTAGATGTATTGACGAAACAATTTTCAGACATTACAAAGAATTCATAAAAAATACCGCCTATGAATTATTGAAGATTAAGCCGGAAAATGCGAAGTAATACATATATACATGACAATTCAATTATTATCGACGAATATGAGAACCTACACCTACATGGTCTTTGCGGTCTTATCTGCGTTCCTGCTTTCTTTAAACACAATAAAAATATTTTCAGTGGATGAGATAAGCCTGTTTCTTACAGTAATCGGGCTTATCTACGGCCTTATTTCCGCATTCACGATAAACAACGCATGGGAGCGCTTCAGCAAGATAAGGGATGCTATAGCTGAAGAGACCAATTCGCTGATAACTGCGAACATTCTTGCAAAAAAGCTTTCGGATACGGCATCCTACAAAAAACTGAAAAACAAAATAATAGAATATTGCATGCAGGTGCCTGAAATAGAATGGCGCGACTACTGGAAGAGCGAGAAAACCCACAAGACATTCCGTGAAATCGTAGAAATATTCGCCGACATAAAGCTGAAAAATTCGAAAGATGTAGAGCTTTTTGATGACATCGGGGATGAACTAAGGGACGCTTCTGCCGCAAGAAACTCTCAGCTTGTGCTTTCCCAGACAAAAATCTCAAAAATACAGTGGATTCTGAACATCTTCCTCTCAAGCATTTTAATTGCGGGATTGCTATTGACATCGCTGCCAAACTATCCGCTTTCATTATTCATCATATCCACCATGGTTGCCGCGGTTCTTATGATTTTAGTGGTCATACATGAGCTGGAGTCTATGAAAGTCGCAGAAGAGGAAGTCTCGAACGAGCCTTACAGGCAGGTCATGCGCATAATAAAATCAGATGAAGGCGCGCCATAAACCAAAAAATAATCGCGATTGTTATTGATTTCTTCTCTTCCAGTTAGATTTATATATTTATCGCGGCTTAATAATCTGGTTGTGGATTAATATGCGCGTTGCGGCAAACACGCGCGAGGGAGTTGGATACGTTAAACGAATTATTTTACGTCGGAACTATTGGACTTTTTTTAGGCGCGCTTTTTTCAGCCATCGGCTCAAAAAAGGCGGAATCCGCCAAAGTGAGCCTCGCGCTCTCGGTGGTTTCATGCATGTCCCTCCTGGCATTCTCTGCTATTACACTATATTATAATGAGGCAATATCCATTCCGCTATATAGCATCATTCCATCGCTTCAATTCTCCTTCTTTATCGACCGCTTGGCGGCATTTTTTATTCTAATCATCTCCATTGTTTCCCTAAGCGTATCGATTTACTCAAGCGGCTACATAGAGCATTACAAAAGCACTGCGAAAAAGAACAGCCTTACCTCGCTCATGCTTGTTTTCATACTTTCGATGGTTCTTGTAGTATCATCAAAAAACATGTTCTCATTCCTGTTCTTCTGGGAACTGATGGCGCTTTCGTCATTCATTCTCGTCATGTTCGAATACGAAAAGAAAGAGACCCGAAAGGCAGGGCTCTTTTATTTCGTAATGACGCAGCTCAGCACAGTGTTCCTTCTCCTGGCATTCATCCTGATTTACAACACAACCGGCTCGTTTGAAATCGCAAAAATGCAGCTTTCGGCATCAGGCATCTCAAGCATAGCATTCATACTTCTTTTCCTTGGATTTGGCATAAAGGCAGGCATAATCCCGTTCCACAAGTGGCTACCTTATGCGCACCCTGCAAGTCCGTCAAACATCTCGGCACTGATGTCCGGAATCATGATAAAAGTCGCAATATACGGCATGATGCGATTCATCCTCTTTGTCCTGACACCCCAGCTCTCATGGGGCATCATAATTTTTACAGCAGGCGTAATTTCTGCAATACTTGGCGTCATTTACGCGCTCAAGGAGCATGACATCAAGCGCCTGCTCGCATACCACAGCATAGAAAACATCGGAATAATACTTATCGGCCTTGGGCTTTACATAATATTTTCAGCATACAACCTTCCTGAGCTTGCAATGCTCGGACTCATTGGCGCGCTTTTCCACACAATGAACCATGCGCTTTTCAAAAGCCTTCTTTTCACAACAGCAGGTTCTGTGGTTAATGCGACAGAGACAAAAAACATCGAGGAAATGGGCGGCCTGATAAAGAAAATGCCTTACACTGCCGCGCTGTTTTTCATCGGGGCGGTATCTATTTCCGCGCTTCCGCCGTTCAACGGATTCGTAAGCGAGCTTATGATTTTCCAGGCGCTTCTTTCATCATCCGCGCTCGCAAACCCTCTTCTTGAAATATTCTTGATTGCAGGGCTTGCGATTTTCGCACTGACAAGCGCGCTTGCCGCGGCATGCTTTGTAAAAGCATTCGGGATAACATTCCTTGCAGTGCCGCGCTCGCACGAGGCTGAAAAAGCGAAAGAGGCATCACTTCCAGAGATATTGGGTTCGGGAATCCTTGCGCTGTCATGCGTTGTGCTCGGAGTCTTTTCATTCCAGATATTCTCTCTTGTGGGATATTCCGCGCTCATCCCGAATCTTTTTGTTGTGGGCGCCCTTCTTGCCGGATTTTATGCATTTGCTTTCGCAGTAATGCATGCCTTTGCATCCGGCAATACCCGAACCGGCGAGACATGGGGCTGCGGAATCCTTTCGCAGAACCCGAAAATGGAATACACTGCGTCGGGATTTTCAGAGCCGATAGTTACGATTTTCAAATCAATCTACAGGACAAAAAAGCAGAACGACAGGTTTTACTTCGACATCTCCCAAAGCGTTTTCAGGCAGGGAAATGCCGAGATCCGCCTTATGAAATTTTTCGAAGAGCGGCTTTACATGCCGGTTGCGCGCATCGCCGAATTCCTTTCCATAAAAGCATCTGAAATGCAGAAAAGCGGGCTTGACGCATATATCGCATACTCGTTCATAACTATTGTCGCATTACTCATACTTGCGGGGTTGTCTGCATGAGCGCATCATTCATAGAATACGGGATATTGAACATCATTTTTGCAGTGTTTGTCTCGCCTCTTTTCATCAGCATGATAAAAAAAGTCAAGGCGCTTGCGCAGGGAAGGCGCGGGCCATCCATATTGCAGGCATATTATAATACGTTCAAGCTCCTGAAAAAAGAGACCGTATATTCAACAAACTCTTCCTGGGTCATGCGCACAACGCCTTATGTCAATATGGCAGTCATGTGCGTTGCAGCACTTTTCGTCCCTATGATACTCATGCCTGCGCCGGTCTCAAGCATAGGAAATATTATTCTTTTCCTTTACCTGCTCGCGCTTGCGAAATTTTTCATGGCGTTATCCGGCCTTGATGCAGGAAGCACTTTCGGAGGTATGGGGAGCTCAAGGGAAATGACGCTTTCCGCAATAATCGAGCCGGTCATAATCGTTGTATTTGCCGCGCTTGCATTCGCAATGAAAACAACAAACATGATTGAGATGTTCCTTGGAATACTGAAATCAGGCGCGCTTTTCTCAAACCCTGTTTTGATACTTGTTTCGATATCCCTGTTCATCATAATAATTGTTGAAAGCGCGAGAATTCCTGTTGACAATCCGGAAACGCATCTTGAGCTTACAATGGTTCATGAAGCTATGATACTTGAGCAGTCCGGAAAGAATCTTGCAATGATGGAATGGTCGCACGCAATAAAACAGATGCTTCTTATGGGGATCCTGATAAACATATTATTCCCGGTGGGCATTGCAACAGAACTGACGCTTGCAGGCATTGCGGTTTCGGCGCTTATCTTTATACTGAAGGCATCTGTGCTTTCGGCAATAATCGGCCTGTTCGAATCATCGATTGCAAAATCAAGGCTGTTCCACCTTCCTGATCTTTTCATGATTGCGATGTTCTTTTCGCTTGCCACAATACTTATTGAGGTGTTTGCATGATAACTCCTGTAATGATTGACAGCACAATAAAAGTCCTGATTGACCTGATACTGGCCACTGCAGCAATAATAATCGTAAAAAGAGACATGCTTTCGCTTATCTCAACGTATTCCGTGCAGTCCTTCCTGCTTTTTTCAATGGCTCTTGTGCTTTACGCAGAAAACGGGAGCACAATGCTGCTCTATCTTGCCGTTCTTACGCTTGTGAGCAAAGTAATTGTAATACCGAAAGTAATGGAAAAGGTGCAGAAAAAGCTGAACATCAAAAGGGATGTTGAGTTCCACTATCTTTCGCCCACAAGCGCGCTTTTCACAAGCATGTTCATCATACTTGTCGTGCATCTTCTGCTCTCAAGGATACTTGCCGAACTGCAGCTAAGCAACATGTTCTTCCTTGGCGCAACCGTAGGCATTTCGCTCATGTTCATGGGAATGATAATAATATTCAGCAGAAAGCAGACAATAACAAACATCGTCGGCTATCTTACAATGGAAAACGGTGTGCTTCTGTTCAGCTTGTTCCTTACAGAGCTTCCGATGATTATCGAAGTGCTGATAATAGTCGACCTGGTCATGCTCACTTTGATGGCTACGATACTTGCTTTCGGAATCAACGCAACAATTGACGAGTTCCACGCAAGGCTGAACCCGTTCATTAAAATCAGCGAATCAAAACTTTTCGGCGTAAAGCAAAATACCTGCGGGGCAGAATCACGCGCATCGCCTGCCGGAAAAGCCGTGCCGAATATGCAGAAATTTGGAGGGGATATGAAATGATCATGCAATTATACGCGGGAATAGGGCTTGCAATTCTTGTGCTGATACTTTCCGCAAGGTCGCACAAAACAATGAACGCCCTGTCAAAAATCCATGCAGCAGCATATCTTCTTATCACAATTTACGCGCTCATGTATACCGCGCTTCCGAGCTATTATCTTGCGGACAGGTATTTCTTCATGGATCACCTTGGCGCTTTTGAAGTCATCATAAGCGCGCTTCTGTTCTTTCTCTCTGCAGTCTATTCAAAAGGCTATGTCGAAGGCCTGATGAAGATAGGCGAGCTTGACCGGGGAAACCTGAAGCTTTTCTACACCGCATTCAACCTCCTGCTCATCGCAGTGACTTATTCATTTTTATCGAACAACCTCGCGCTCTTCTGGATATTCGCAGAGCTTACGACAGTATTCTCCGCAATGCTTGTTGTGACCCTTAACGCAAAGAAAAACATAGGCGCGGCTCTGAAATATCTCTTCATGGCATCCACGTCTATGCTATTCTCTTTTGTCGGCCTGATATTCCTGTTCACCCTGACCGGGCATGCGCTTGGTGCAGGAACGCTCAACTGGGATATATTAATGAGCAATGCTGCGCAATTGTCGCCAAAAATACTTTTCGCGGCATTCATATTCATGTTCATAGGATTTGCCGCAAAATCAGGAGTCGCGCCGTTCCACGGCTGGCTGCCGACAGTGTATGCAAAGGCGCCTTCTGCAATAAGCGCGATTCTGTCCGGAAGCGTCTCAACCGTCGGGCTTTACGGAATCATCAGGGCATATGCAATTGTGCACCAGACTTCGGCATCATACAGCGCATCGCTTCTTTTGATGGCATTCGGCTTTTTCAGCGTTGCAGTTGCGGCATTCAGCATGCTTGCACAGATAAACCTGAAAAAGCTGATCGCGTTCTCAAGCATAGAGAACACAGGGCTTATGCTTATAGGCACCGGAATCGGAACGCCAATCGCAATATTCTGGATGCTTTTCCACATGCTTGCGCATGCGCTTACAAAGGCGCTGCTATTCTTCTCGGGAGGCGTGATGCACAGGCAATACGGCAGCATGCATATCGACAGGATAAAGAACGCGCTCAAGCTTCAGCCTCTCGCGTCTTTAGGAATAATCATCGGATGCGCCGCAATAATCGGAATGCCTCCGTTCGCGATTTTCCTTTCAAAGCTGTACATACTGCTGCAGGCAGGAATGTTCTCCAACTGGATGCTTTTTGGCCTGCTCTTGCTTTTGCTTGTCGCTGCAGGGGCTTTCGCAATGTATCTGACGCGCATGTTCTCGCAGACAGGAGATGATATTGAAGGCGCGCATGTTGAGAATTATACTCCGTCCCGCGGGATGAACGCATCAATAATCGTGCTGATTGCTTTGATATTTGTGCTGGGAGTATTTTTCCCGCAATATCTTACGGATCTGTTGAACAGCATTGTAAGCGAGCTCGGGCTTTAAATGGAAATGTGATTTTTATGAAAGATGCAAAAAATGATTTGAAAAAAATATTTTCAGGCGATGAAATGTCGCATGCAGGCACCGGATGCAATAATGAGGTTTATGTCCCGGTTTCTGAAGAGCTGTTTGCAAAAAAAATATCATCATTACATGAAAACGGATTCGGTCTTGTGAGCCTGTTCTCGGCCGAAGCATTTGGAAAAAACAGGGGATTCACGCTGTTCTACGCATTCGAAAAACCCGGTATTGAAGAAGTTGTGATTCTTTTGCGCGCATTAAAATCGGCTCGCGCGACATCAATTGCAGAGCAATTCCTGTCAGCATACCAGTACGAGCGCGAAATAACAGACGGCTTCGGAGTGGAGTTTGACAACGCATTTGACAAAAGAAGGCTGTTTTTGCACGAAAGATATCCTGATGATTTCCACCCGCTTCTTAAGTCGTTCAAAAACGGCAAGATTAAAATGAAAGCAACTGTAAAGCCGGAAGACGAATATAAATTCCGTGAAGTGCACGGCGAAGGAGTTTACCAAATACCTGTAGGACCGGTACATGCCGGAATAATTGAGCCGGGGCATTTCAGGTTCAGCGTAATAGGAGAGACCATATTCAACCTTGAGACAAGGATGTTCTGGAAACACAGAGGCATAGAGAAGCTCGCAGAAGGAAAAACGCCCCAGGACTGCGTAAAAATAGCCGAGGCAATAAGCGGGGATGAGTCGGTTGCAAATTCGTTCGCTTTCTGCAATGCTGTGGAAAAAATATCCTCAATTGATGTTCCGAATCGCGCGCAATACATCCGCACAATCCTGCTTGAAATGGAGCGCGTCTACTCCCATCTCGGTGACATGGCAGGAATGATTATTGACATTGCGTATCCCGTTGGAGCATCGCCGTTTTTCATACTGAGGGAAGAGATTTTCAGGCAGAATGGCCTGCTGACAGGCTCGCGATTTATGAAGGGAATGATGGCGGTCGGAGGATTGAATAAAGACATAGAGAACGGCGCACTTGACAATCTTTCAACTTACCTTGAAGAATTTGCAGCGAGATTTGAGGAAGCTGCAAAAGTTGCGCATTCATCATCATTTTCAGTGATTGACAGGCTTGAGACAACCGGCAAAGTAAGAAAAGAGCTGATAAGGCCCCTGCACATCACAGGGCCTGTTGCAAGAGCATCCGGCGAAGCCATAGATACCAGACTCGACCATCCATACGGCATTTACAGCAAACTAAAGATGCAAAAAAGAATACTTGAGAAATCGGATGTGATGTCGCGTTTCGATGTAAAGGCTCTCGAAGCGCTTGATTCTGTCGGGATAATCAGGAAACTAATAGCTGAAATGCCTGAGGGAGATGTCTTGAAAGCCGGTAAAATAAAAGACGGTTTTGCAGCATCGCTTGTTGAAGCCGCGCGCGGCCAGAATTTCCACTGGGTCTATATCAGGAACGGTGTTGTCGACAGGTACAAGGTGCGCACTGCGTCATTCTGCAACTGGCAGGCAATACAGCACGCGGTAATCGGAAACATTGTGCCTGATTTCCCGCTGATAAACAAGAGCATGAACCTGTCGTATGCAGGAACGGATTTGTAAGATGAGGTCATGAAAATCGTTATGCGCATTATCCGCGATTTTCAAGCCTTCGAATCCAAGGATAATTATGAATGATTCAAAGTGAACTTATGTTAAAGACAGTTTCAAATATGTTTGCAAAAAAGAAAACGGAAAAGTTCAAATTCACGGACGCTGAGTTTGAAGAACTGGGGCTTAGCCTGAAAAAAGAGATAGACTCGATTTTCGGCAGAAGCCTTGCAATAAGGGAAGTGGACTCGGGCAGCGACAATTCCCCTGAAATCGAGCTTGTGAACCTGACAACGCCGTATTATGATGTCGAACGGTTCGGGATATCTTTTGTCGCATCGCCAAGGCATGCGGACGTTCTTGCTGTGACCGGGCCGGTGACTCACAACATGGCTGTTGCTGTCAAAAAGACTTATGATGCGACGCCAGACCCGAAGCTTGTTATTGCGATAGGCGATGATGCCTGCGACGGCGGAATATTCAAAGGCTCTTATGCAGTCATGGGCGGCGCGGATAAAGTGATTCCGGTTGATGTAAAAATACCCGGAAATCCGCCGGAGCCAAAAGAAATTCTGAAGGGGCTACTTGCGCTCATGAAAGTGATTAGGGAAAGAAAAAGCAATTAATGGATTTTGCCAGTATTCTTATAGTGTCTTAATGCTTGAAGACCACGATATTCGCCGAAAGAATTGGTTGAATCTTCACCCACATTTAATGCAATCTTTGAATATTGTGCAAGTTCTTTAATGTTCCGTTCATCACCGGCAAACAGCTCCAGTTCGTTAACTGAACGGACGTATTTCGACATCGGCAGAATTATTTTTAATGCATCATCATCGCTTAAATTTCCATATTTTTTGACTCCTTCATGTATTTTGAAAACACTTCTAAGAGCAATTTCATAATTCAAGCGTTCTCTGTTGTCTTTAGCGTATTTTCCGCTTTCGAGCAGTGTTTCTTTTGCTTCTTCTTCAAGTCTGTCGCCGCGTTGTACATTCATATAATATGCAAACGACTCTGTTAACGGACTGAAATTCTTTTGAACTGAAGGATCTACATCAAAGGATTTATCTGTTTTATGATGTTCAATATATTTTTTTATTGCTTCAACAAAATATGTGTCCGATTTAGCTTCATAATAATTATCAACATAGTCTGATTTTGAATCCAGCTTATTTCTGTACTCTTGCTGTGATTTTCTCAGTTTCTTTAGTTTTCCAATGTCTTCGCTATGATGTTCTATTGCAAATTTCTCGAAGTTATTGAATAGTTCAATATCCAATATCTGATTAAAGCGAAATCCTTTGTAGAGTTCGGTACTCAATTCTTTGCGCGCACTTTCTCTCATTTCCGGAGTTATCATATTACGATGTGCTTCCGAATCTTTTAGATGCCGATAACATTCTATTTTAATTTCGTCATCACCCAATTTAGAGTTCAAAAAGCTTTCGATAACACCATTAATTAATTTTTTGTAACCTGAGTTAACTTTCTCAAATTTCCTTTCCGCATACTTGTAAGAAGCATAAGCAACGATGCTGTCCCTTTCTTGTTCGTACTCAGAAGAAAGCGTTTTAAGCTCTTCCAAAGGTTCTTTTTTATTTTTAGCAGCATCCATGATAATTGTGGCGTAATTCCCATTCTTGCTTTTGTCTTCTATACGAGATTCGATTTTCCAGACTACGGGGTTTCTTGGAAGTTGTGAAACCTGTTCTTTTACATAGCTTAAGTTTTTCTTATTTGTAGACCATTGCGAATTCAATTCTTTACGCAACTTTTTAGTTGGAGCAATAGTTTCTATTAAATGTCCTCTATGGAATCCTTCGTGTTGTAGAATAGAGTCTTCATTTCCATATTGTTCTATATCGCCCGTGCTTGGATTAAAAATGCCTTCATAGTTCTGGTATAGCATCCTTCGTTTTTCAGAATCCTTTATTTCTGGAATGTTTTGATTACTGGCGCGAGAAGATATTCCATATGCTTTAAGTTCACTGGCAAACCCCCCGTCATTTTTTTCTTCTGCCGCTTTTTTACGCGTCTCAGAAACTGCTCCAATCCCAAGCACAGCAAGCGCTACCGCAAATATGGAAAGAAACAGCGCGCCTAAGACATCAAGCATGATATCCTTTGTGCGCGCCCGTATATTAACGCTTCCTCGCCGCACACCTGAGCTATAAAAAACTTCATCCCCAGAAATAAAGCATGGACCGCCCGTTTCTTCGCCTTTACAGCATGCAGTTTTTTTACATATTCTCGCATGTTTTCGGATGGACCCTGTCATCGCTTTACTTTGTAAAATCAGGCTACAGTTTTCTTGATATTGCGCTTTATTTCGCGCTGTCTTATGCGACATCAATGTTCGTAATAATGACATTAAAGCATTCGCCTTCAGACAAAATGATGCGCAAGGGGCTCATACTGAAAATGCTCATTTTTATAGTCACGGCATATATTTACGTCAAGCCGCTGCTTTTCATCTCAGGAATCATGTGGGGTTTTATGTCAATAGCTTATTGGGTGCCGATGAACATACATTTCTTCAAATTTCGCACCGCAGGCAAGCATGCAAGCCATGTAGGGCTTTTTTTCGCGCTCTGGCCGATTTTAGGCGCGATACTGCCGGCAATAGCAGGCATTGCCGCGCAAAGCTACGGCATCGCTTTTGTGTTCTTAGCATCTGCCGCAATAATGGTTCCTGCAATAATCATATCATTAAGCATGAAACAATCCGACGCATTGTATTTTGATTTCAAAAAATTCACCGCAAACACAAAAGGAGTCAAGACAATCCTTTTTTTGCAGGGCATCTGGGAAGGCATTGACTGGCTGGCTGTTCCGCTTGTGACGCTGTCGTTTGTTTCTGGAATCGCTGATTTCGGGGCGTTTTATTCCTACCTCGGTGTCTTTGGCATTTTCGCTTTTTTTATTGCCGGCAAGGCTTCAGACAAGAGCGGGAAGCGCGCGATTTTCCTGTACCCTGTGACTGTCGCAATGGCGATGTGCACAATACTTTCAGGATTATCCGCCACATTTTTTGCGTGGGGCGTTTTACGGGGTGCGGTGAGCTTTCTTGTGAATCTTTTCTCGCCGTTTGCAATGACCGTTGTTGTCGACACGAGCAAAAGCATCGAGGACTCAATGATTTCGCGCGAATTTTTCCTGTGCTTCGGCCGCGCGCTTGGAACATCGCTTGTCGCGCTGATGCTTGCGATGTCTGTTCCGATACAATACTCGCTTGTTTTTTCAGGCACGATACTGCTTCTGCATCCGTTAATTTTGCGCGAAAAGAAAAAGGATTATCATGTTGACATCTAAGCAGCAGATGGTTTTTGGCAGAAATTAAGATTTAATAAATGCGGAAAGTTACATTAATGCATGGCCGTCTGGGATAATATTTATTCAGAAGGAAGCATACATAAAATACCATCAAAAGAAATAGTCGGGCTGATCCCTTCTCTTAAAGCAGACGGCGTTATCGAAATATTAGATGCAGGATGCGGAACCGGCAGGCACTCCCGCTACCTCGCTCAAATGGGATTTAACGTCCACGGATTTGATATTTCCGAAAAAGCCATTAAGATTGCAGAATCCGATAAAAATGGCTACCATATCGATTATCGTCTCGGAACATTAAGCAGCTTACCATACGCTTCAAATTCCATGGATTTTATTCTGGCAAACCACTCGCTTGAGTACGGTTGTGACGAAGATATCCGAAAATATATTATCGGCTTAGACGGCATTCTTAAAAAAGGAAAGCCTATTTTTGTTAGAGTTGTTTCGAAACAGCATCCGTTTTATGAAGCGAGTCCTGAAGAAATTTATGGATTTTCTCATGTGGGCTTCTGCATTAAAAACTATCTTCCGGTCCATTTCTTCTCCGAAGACGAACTGAAGGCGTTATTTAAAGGCTATGATATAAAGAGATTGGAACATGTTGCGCACAAAGCAGATCACGATAAGATCACCATTCCTTTGGCAGAGTGGATTTTGCTCGCATACAAGCAATAGTTACTCTTTTATCGATATGCTTCGACTTTAAACGCGCTTGGACGCCAAACGAAGTTCAACTATTTTTTTTACCCCTACAAAAATATAACCTTTAAATATTTGTGGGGGTAATAATATCTAGGGTATACTTAAAAATAAAGACAATAGGCGGCAGAAAATACAAATATGCTGTAAAGTCTATCAGGCTGCCCGACGGTTCTATAAAGAAGCTGTACCGGCTTATCGGGGCAAAAAAGCCCGATGACAAAGAGCTTTCACGCTACTTCATAGCCAAGGAAAAGGAAGCAAACATAAACTATGCGCTGAGAAAATTCGACAGAGGAAGTGTATTTAGCGAGGATGAAATCGCAAAAATCGAGAGTATGCGTGTAGATTATAGGTGGCTGCTCAAAAAGCTCTTAAAAGCCGACTTGAAAGATATGTTCGACAGATTTACTGTGAATTTCACATACGATTCCAATGCCATAGAGGGCAATTCTCTTACCTTAAAGGACGTAAGTATAGTAATTTTCAAGCGGACTGCAATCAAGGGAAAGGACTTGAGGGAAATATACGAGACCCGAAACTCTCGACGGGTCGTCGATATGCTATTGAAAAGGAAGTTTGACGTAACTCATGAAGACATAATAAAGATGCATAAGATACTTATGAGAGATATAGACGAGCGTACAGGATACAAGGCATTGCCGAATTACATAATAGGGAGACGGGTAGAAACTGTTTCTCCGGAGAATGTAAAGGAAGAGATGGAAAAGTTGATAAGGCTATATAATAATTCACTTGGCAGGCTCCATCCTCTGGAAATAGCGGCGATAATTCACGGTAGGTTCGAAAGAATACACCCGTTTTCTGACGGGAATGGAAGGGTTGGCAGATGCCTGATAAACATGATACTTGTGAACAACGGCTATCCTCCGCTTATCATAAGAAAGACGCAAAGAGAAACATATATGAACACCTTGGGAGCTTTCGATAATGGCTATGAGGACAAGCTGAAAAGATTTTTGATAGAGAAGTACAAGGATACTTTCAAAAGGTTTTTTGAGGTCTATGTGAAATATGTATAGTTCAACTATTATCGATACCCCTCAATGTTGAATGCGCTCGGGCAGATTTTATTCAAAGGACATTCTGAGCAAAAAGGCTTTTTTGCGTCGCATATGCGCCTTCCGTGCGCAATCAAAAGATTCGAGACATTGCGCCATTCTTTTTTCGGATAAAGCGCCATCAAATCGATTTCGATTTTCTCAGGATCTGTGTTCTTTGTCAGGCCGAGGCGGAATGACACGCGCCTGACATGAGTATCAACTGCAATGCCGTCGATTATTCCGTAGCCTTCGGAAAGGATTATGTTCGCGGTTTTCCTGCCAACTCCCGGAAGCGTGACAAGAATCTCCATTTTGTCCGGGACTTTGCCGCCAAAGTCCGAAAGTATTTTTTTCGCTGCATTTATGATATTCTTTGCCTTGTTCTTGTAAAAGCCGGTGGATTTTATGTCCTGCTCGAACTGCGATATGTCGGCATCCGCGTAATCCTTTGCCGTCTTGTATTTTTTGAAAAGCTCGCGCGTGACTAAATTCACCCTCACATCAGTGCATTGCGCGGAAAGGATTGTCGATACCATAAGCTCAAGCTGGTTTTGGTGCATAAGTGCTGTCGACTGCTCGCCGTATGTTTGACTAAGTATTGCAAGAATTTCTGAAGTGTGTTGAACGCGCGATTCTGCCGATTCCATAGGGGATGCACCTTTGGAAATATTGCATTGCGTTGAATATAAACCAGCAACCATGAAGGATATATTGTATATATAGTTTGCCGGACAAATAAGGTTTATGTCCTCAAAGGCGCTATATGCGAACACGCCGCAGGTTTATGCAGTCCCGAAAAAAATCAAAATACTTGCAACGCTATTGTCATTCATACTGCTCTACGGAATATTGGGGCATATGCTCATATTTCGCATAAACCCCGCTGACGCTTTTATCCAGACTGTCAGCACTTTGGCGCTGCATTATGAGAAAGCGCCAACTTCAATCGGGGAGGCATTCCAGATTTCGCTCATACTTTTTGGCGTCATAGCGTTCTGGTGGGTCCTGTGGACATCATTTGATATGACGCTTGAAGGAAAGTTCAAAGAATATTTTTCGGAGGTGAAAGAAATGTCAGACCTAAGCAATATGCATGACCATTATATAATATGCGGCGCGGGAAGAGTGGGAATTCACACTGCAAAGCTTCTTGCGCTTGAAAAAAAGCCGTTCGTTCTCGTAGATATGCATGATGCAGATATAGAGAACGCGAAGAAAAAGGGATTCCACGTAGTCCGCGGAGACCCTATTGAAGAAGAAACGCTGATGAAGTGCGGCCTGATACGGGCAAAAGCACTGATAGCCGTAATGGGTGAAACAGAGAAAAATATCCTTGCAACGCTCATAGCAAAGCAGTTCAACCCAAAAATCAATGTCTATGCAAGAACCGAGAAAGAGGAGCTGATAAACACACTGAAAAAAGTAGGCGCTGACCATGTGATAATGCCTGAAGCAGCCGGTGCGATAGACATAAACAAGGCGATAAACCGTGATGAAAAAGATGCTTTGGAGATGCAAAACATAAAATCAAAGGTCAAGAGTTAGAAAAAAACTTTAAAGTTATATAGGGATTTTGATAATTTATGCGCCGCCTGACATATTTCCCAACTAAAAAGAATTCGCTCAATTACTGGGTATCTTTTAAAGACCCCGTGATTGTAGCGCGCAACTTTTTGATTATTGAATTCTGCAAATATGTGCCGTCAATGAGTGTGAAACGCGCGCTTCTGCGCCTGACAGGCATGAAAATCGGCCGCGATACGTCAATCGCCCTTGGCGTGCAGTTCGACATATTCTTTCCGGAAAATATAGAAATCGGCGAAAATACGATTATCGGATATGGCGCGACAATTCTTTCGCATGAGTTTCTTGTGAAAGGATTGAAAAAAGGCCCTGTGAAAATCGGAAGCAATGTTCTTGTCGGCGCGAATTCCACAGTCCTTGCAGGCGTCGAAATAGGCGACAGCGCGACAGTCTCTGCAATGAGCCTTGTGAACAGCGATGTGCGCGCAGGGGATTTTGTCGGCGGGGTGCCGATAAAAAGGTTAAAAAAGAGTTCTGCATAAAACTAATGCATGGCATTACTTTCGCGCCCCCTGGATTTGTCGAAATTCTCCGAGAACGGAGGCGTAACTGCAAAGCCGCTGATAATTAATGGCGTTGTGTATCTTGGCGCAATGGATAATTACTTCTACGCGATTGATGCAAAAACCGGAAAAAAAATATGGGCCTATAAAGCCAATGGCGCGATAAGCACGGATGCATCAACGGACGACAGCGCGCTGTATTTCGGCTCTTACGACCACCATCTTTACGCAGTTTCTTTTGAAGGCAAACTGCTTTGGAAATTCAAGACAGACGGCCTAGTCGCATCATCGCCGAAAATCAGCGGCGGCATAATTTATTTCGGATCATCCGACCATAATTTTTATGCGGTTGACACAGAAACGCATTGCGAACTGTGGCGATTTCGGACTGGCGATGAAATAGTTTCCGACCCCATGATAATCGGAGAACGGATTTATTTCGGCTCAATGGATTCTCACTTCTACTGCCTTGACATCCGTGGGAAACTTGTCTGGAAATTCAAGACGAATGATGCGATATTAATGGGCCAAGCCGCAACTGATGAAAACGGAATTTATTTTGGCTCTGTGGATGAAACGCTTTACGCCCTCGATTTCAGCGGAAATATGCGATGGGGATTCAGAACGGCGGAGCAAGTTTATAATTCGGCGCTTTCGAAAGATGGCAGGATTTATTTCACGGGACGAGACCGGTATTTTTATTGTCTCGACGCGAAATCAGGCGCTTGTATATGGAAATTCAGGGCGGCATTCGACATGTATTGCCCGCCTGTGATTCACAACAACCGGATTTTTTTCGGGGCGGAGAAAATTTACTGCCTTACAATGGGAGGCTATAAGATATGGGAGATACCTGTCGATGCAATGCAAGTCGCCATGAATGGAATTGTTTTCGGCGATAATGTTATTTTTTCAAGCTTCGACTGCAAGATACGCTCGATTGCATTTGACGGAACTGTCACGTGGACTTTTCGGACAAACGGCATTATCGCGCCACTTGAATCGTTTATCCAAATCATTCCGGCACCGAAATGGAACCCGGAGCTGTTTGACCCGCAGACTGTTAAAAAAGCGATTTCATTCAATCCCTATGCGTTTTCGAAAGACAGCGGCCTGAAAATCTACGGCGGGCTTGACACGACGGAAATAAAGGAATATGCCGGAAAGCCGCGCGGAATCGGCGCATATTCCGAAAAAAGCGGCTCTGCGGGCGAGTATTCCTCAAAAGGCAAAAAGAAAGGCGCGCCTGACGAAATTCTTGAAGAGCAGGTAAAAGACCAGTTCGGGATTTGATATGAATCTCTTTTATCTCTTCAAAAATCAGGTTTGATTTTTGTGTCCGCATAGGATTCAAATACTATTTTAGCAAAATCATCTAATTTACATTCTAAGAATAATTTGTTATTTTCGTGAATCCATCCCCTCGTCAGATAGTCTCGATATATTTCTTCAAGCCGATTTTTGATTTTTGGTTCATCTTCAAAAAAATGTTCGAGGTCGGAATCCAAATTTTTATTGCGTGCAATATCAGAAAGAACATCCGCAACACCACCAACACCGCCAATAAACTCGTGATAATTCCATTCATTGACAAGATAATTAAGATGCGTTAAATCGTCTGTTTTCAGCCCGTATCTCCCTAAGTCATGATAATTAAGCTTTAATTTAACCGATACACCACGCTCAGTAGTGTAAAGTCCTTTCGATTCCGACCAGTGAATAGTGCCTGGAAGCGGTCCAATTTCTTTTGCAATTTCAAGTATCATTGGAGGGGAAATTATATTTTCATTAGCCACCATATAATCACACATATTGTTACTTATAAATAGTATATGTAGATATTTTTAAATCTATCAATGATGGAAAATATTCTGTTTACGTTTGCATACCTATAAATATTTTCAAGTTCTTAGAGATTTTATGGCCTCAACAGAAATTCTCAAAAAGAACAAAACTGCGATTGCAGTTATTGCAGCAGTGCTGATTATAGCGGTTATTTTTTCAAGCTATTCAAAAGCGAGTGATTCTATGCCGACAGGAAAAGTTTTATCAAAGAACAGGTTTGCGATAATCGAGACGAACAAGGGCACAATAAAGGCCGAGCTCTATGAGGACGGCGCGCCAATCACAACAAAGAATTTCATCAAGCTTGCAGAGCAGGGATTCTACAACGGGCTTAAATTCCACAGATACGAACCGGGTTTCGTTATTCAGGGCGGCGACCCGCTTGGCACAGGAATGGGCGGCTCAAGCCAGACAATTCCTCTTGAAATCAACAGAAATCTCACGCATGTCAAAGGCGCGCTTGCGATGGCAAGAGCAAATGACCCCAACAGCGCATCAAGCCAGTTCTATATCACACTTGCACCGGCTCCGTTCCTTGACGGTAACTATGCAGTATTTGGAAAGGTCGTAAGCGGAATGGATGTTGTCGAGCAGTTGCGCGCGGGAGACAAAATCATGAAAATCAACATAGTCGCAAAATAAGTTGATTTTCAAGCTTTTTTAGCAGAGCTAAAAAATGACAACTATACTGAGCGGTGAAATAAAAATTGACTGGCGGAAAGATAACGACAGAAGATGCATTTATAAATTTAGTTATTACTAAGTAGTTAGTGGTAATTTTATGAAAATCAAAGGATGCATAATTCAGAATGCAATGGGAAACTATTTGCCTTCCGACAAGTATGTCTGGTATCCTCATGAAGATCCTTCTGAAGCATACGTTCACCCCATAGAAAAAGTTAAGGAAATAATACACGTATCTAAAGACTGGGAATATAAACCAACATCCCTTACGATGGCGGAATATGATAGCGTAGATGAAAAAACAACTCTTCTTTCAGAGCCCCACGATATAAGGAATTTGAATACCAATGAGATTCTCTTATGGCTTGAAGGAAAAAAATAATATCCTCTTTCGAAAGATATCTTTCAAGTGTGGCGAAATAAATGGGCTTGATTTTTGAGAAAATAGATGATCTTTCCGAGCGGCTTTTGGGAGATCCGTACTGGCTTTCGTCATTTGCGGTCATAAATGTTATCGGATTTTTTTACGGCATTTATTATTACTCGTACCAGCTGTCAATCACGCCGGCGTATCTCTGGATATTCACAATAGATTCTCCGCTGCCGGTGCTTTTGTTCGCCGCAATTTGCGCGCTGTTATTTTTACGAAAAACCCCGCCGCAGTGGCTGATTCTTTTCTCATTCTTCGGCCTGATAAAATACGGCGTCTGGACAAACATAGTAATTTTTCTTTTCAGGGATTATTTCTTTGCCATTGACGCGCTGACATATAGCATGAATGTTCCGCTGCATCTTCTGATGATTTTTGGAGGGCTGCTTCTGGTGCGCCTGCTGAAGCCGAAAATCAGCGACATTATTTTTGTCGGAGGATTTTATCTTGTGAATGATTACCTGGATTATTTTCTAGGAAATGTGACGCTTATCCCCGAAGGCCATCATACATTCTTAATGATAGAAAGCTTTACGATGACGATTGCGCTTATCGTGATTGGAGTTTATCTCAGAAAATCAAAACGTATTCAATAGCTATTCATCCGTGTGTCGATGCGCCCAATCATTGATTCGAATTTGGACCTAAGTATATTTTCTTTCGTGTCCTTGAATACCATAATTTCTCCATCGCTGTCGCTCGTAATTTGATAGCCCTTTTCGTTGCTGCCTATGATAATCACTTCGTATGGCAACTGTTTCTTTTTGTCAGAAGCAGACAGGTAATTCGTTATCAAATGAGTTACAGTGCTTCCGATCAAGTCTGCAAAAGGATCCTCCTCGCTTTCAAAATTATTTTGGAGAAGAACGCCATAAATCCGTTTATCAGTAGGCTCTCTTGACAAATATAATGCATCAGAACGCTCGCCTATATAAAAACTGCTTTTTTCACCATTCACTTCTACAGTTATCATACTGCCCGAGGGTTCAATAATCTTGGCATTTTTTAAAATATCAAATGGCGTATAATCAACAGGATCCGGTTCGCCGATAGTTGCAATAGGAATAATGTCACCATCTATTTGTATATGTCCTACGTCTTTGATTTCTAAGTCAGGTTCAGCCATAAATTTAATGTAATTTAAAGCTTTAAATTACTACTCTTTGGTTTACTTTTTTCCTTCCCATTTATCACAATCAGCGCGTGGAAGTCCTGATAGAGTGCAACGTCTGCATCAATCGCGCTCTGGAAAAGCTCCTGAAGCGCGTGATACTTAAGGTCATCGCCAAGATTTTTCGCGCGCGCAATCCGCTTTGTATATTCGTCAATCACAAAAACAGGCTTTTCGAGCGCGTAAAGCAAAATGCTGTCAGCAGTTTCCGGGCCTATGCCGCGAAGCGCAAGAAGCTCTTCTCGCAGTTTTGGAAGCGGCTCTTTTTGCATGCGCTCGACAGTCTTGTAATTTTCAAGAACGAACTTCGAAAGATTCTGAAGATAGCCTGCTTTCTGAGAATAGAATCCCGCGGACTTTATCAACGCTCCGAATCGCGCAATGTCTTTTTCGCACATCTCGCAAATGTCTTTCAGGCGGGTTATTTTTTCCGCGCGCAGATTATTCATCGCAAGCTCGACATTTTTCCAGTTTGTGCGCTGAGTCAGAATCGCCTCGATAAAAATTTCCTCTTTCTCAGCCTCTGTCTTTGGTCGTTTACACCACAAGCTCCACTGGCCTTGCGGCGTTCCATATTTCTGAAAAAGTTCAGTGTGAAGATTCTGAACGGGATTACGTTTCATAAGAATGCAAATGCGTTATCCGATGACTTTGACGCCGGGCATGACAAATTCCGGCGACTTGATTTCCTTTACGCGCCGCACAAGAAATTCAGGAATTGTTGAAACCGTTGTTATCGCGTTCTCGACATCCATGCCGGCAAGATACGCCAGTGTCGAGAGGTCCTTTCCCGCGCGCATTTCCCAGACGTTCTCGGCAGCGCTTGTTACAATTATCGGCGCGTCGAATTTTTTGCAAAGCATCGCATTCTTCTGCATGCTTGCAAGGAGATAGGCGCGCTGCCTGCCTGTCGAATGCAGGAAGCTCCTGAAATTGAGCTCAATCGCAACCTTGTTTTTTGCTGCAGCTGCCGCAATGACGTGGTCGATACCGGAATCCTTGCGCTTGTACTCGGGGTGCGCGAGAATGTCAACTTTCGGGTTTTCACAAGCCGCGCGGTTTATGTCAATGTCCCCGCCTGAAACAATTATTATATCCGCAATTTCGCGGAATCGCGTCACTTTGTTCGCCATGTCGTTCGGATTTTTTGCAATAATCTCAACGCCAAGAATTGCATTTACTGTGCTCTTGACATTTGCGATTTCTTTTTTGATTTCCGCAAGTTTTTCTGTCGTGTCCGAAGCATCCGCTATGCAAATCGTATCCAGCTCCAGGCGCTCTGCCATCTTAACGATTTCAGCAACGCTGTCGGTGCCGAAGGAGTGGTTTGTAGTTATGTGCATGTCAAAGTAACGGACCATTTTCAATCATCTCTTTACGCATTGGGTTGAAATCATGCCACTTCGTGGCAAGCTTTTGGGAACCCATATCCCAAAAAGCCGAGAGTTCCGCGCATAATCCTCTCGATAAATCTCGAGGCTTTTGAGGACTCTTGCCCTCAAAATGGTTAAAGGGCGGAACGAACGGATTTTTCGCAATAGTATTATGCATTGGGCGAAAACAGTATATATTGGAATTTTGGGGTTTAAATTGATTACAAATACCGAAAACGGCTTAGAACTGCTTGAAATGCGCCGCAAAAAAACATTCTTCTATATATACGTAAAATCCCAATAATACTATATGGTCCAAAGGGAAGATAAACTGGTTTTGTGGTTCAGCGAAATACGAAATACCGATGTCGGTGTTGTTGGCGGAAAAAACGCGTCGCTTGGGGAAATGTATTCTAATCTTACAAAAAAAGGCGTAAATATTCCTAACGGTTTTGCGATCACTGCTCATTCTTATAAGCTCTTTTTGAAAAAAAGCGGCATTGAAAAGAGGATGCGCGAAATCCTCTCTGACCTTGATGTCACAAACCTGAAGAATTTGCAGGCGCGCGGAAAAAAAGTGCGGGACACAATCATGGCGGCAGAATTCCCTGCTGAACTGAAAAAAGAAATAGTTGCATCATACCAGAAGCTTTGCAAAGAATACGGGCCAAATACCGATGTCGCTGTGCGCTCATCGGCAACAGCAGAGGACCTTCCGGATGCAAGCTTTGCCGGACAGCAGGAGACATATCTCAATATCCGCGGCGTTGACGCGCTTTTGCGTGCATCAAAAGAATGCTTCTCATCGCTTTTTACAGACCGCGCGATATCCTACCGCCACACAAAAAAATTCGGCCAGTTCTCGGTCTATCTTTCGATAGGCGTGCAGAAAATGGTGCGCTCTGATATGGCATGCTCGGGCGTAATGTTTACAATAGATACAGAAAGCGGATTCCGCGACGTAGCTCTTGTCACAGGCTCATACGGGCTTGGCGAAAACATTGTGCAGGGAAGAGTTGACCCGGACCAGTTCTATGTGCACAAGCCAACGCTGAAACTCGGCAAAAAGCCGATAATTTCGCGCGAGCTTGGAAGCAAAGATGTGCGTATGATTTATTCAAACAATAAGTCAAAGCCCACGGTGAATGTAAAAACATCGCTGCAGGATGCCGGAAAATTCTGCATCACCGATTCGGAAGTCCTGAATCTTGCGAAATGGGGCTGCATAATCGAGGACCATTATAAAAAGCCGATGGACATCGAGTGGGCAAAAGACGGGCGAACAGGAAAGCTTTTCATTGTCCAGGCAAGGCCGGAAACTGTTCAATCAAGGCGCGATGTAAATATTCTTGAGCAATACTCGCTTCTCCAGAAGGGAAAGATTCTTGTAACCGGCTTAAGTGTGGGTGAAAAAATAGGCTCGGGAAGGGCTGGCGTAATCAGGGATGTCAAAAATATCAACCAGTTCAAAAAAGGCGATGTTCTCGTCACAGAAATGACAGATCCTGACTGGGAGCCGATAATGCGAATGTCTTCTGCAATTGTAACTGAAAAAGGCGGAAGAACCTGCCATGCGGCAATAATCTCTCGCGAGCTGGGCATACCCTGTGTTGTCGGAACAGGCAACTGCACAAAGGTTCTCAAGAGCGGCAAGACAATAACTGTCTCATGCGCAGAAGGCGAAGCCGGGCACGTGTATGAAGGCGCGCTTAAGTTCAGCGTAAAGAAAACAGACCTGAAAAACCTGCCTGAACCAAAGACAAAACTCATGATGAATGTCGGAAACCCCGAGCAGGCATTTGACGAATCATTCATACCGAATGACGGCGTAGGGCTTGCGCGCGAGGAATTCATAATCATGTCGTACATAAAAGTGCATCCGCTAGCGCTCCTGAATTACAAATCCCTTGATGCGAAGCTGAAGAAGGAAATTGATGCGCTAACTAAAGGTTATACTGACAAATCACAGTTCTTTGTCGACAAGCTTGCAGAAGGTATCGGGACAATCGGTGCGGCGTTCTACCCGAAAGACGTTATTGTGAGATTATCCGATTTCAAGACAAACGAATATGCAAACCTTGTCGGAGGCGCTGCATACGAACCCAAAGAAGAAAACCCGATGATAGGCTGGCGCGGCGCGTCAAGATATTATGATAACAAGTACAAAGCAGGATTCGCTCTGGAATGTAAGGCACTGAAAAAGGTGCGCGAAGAATTCGGGCTGAATAATGTCAAAGTCATGATTCCCTTCTGCAGGACTCCTGAAGAAGGCAAAAAGGTGATTGCAGAAATGAAGAAAAACGGCCTTAAGCAGCATGAGAACGGGCTTGAAGTATATGTCATGTGCGAGATACCTTCAAATGTAATTCTTGCAGATAAGTTCTCGGAAATCTTTGACGGATTTTCTATCGGAAGCAATGACCTGACTCAATTGACTCTTGGAATAGACAGGGATTCAGGGATTGTCACGCATATCGCAAACGAGAAAAATGAAGCTGTTAAAAGATTAATCAGCACGGTCATACACGCCGCAAAAAGCTATCATAGAAAAATCGGCATTTGCGGACAGGCGCCAAGCGATTTCCCGGACTTTGCAGAATTCCTGATTGAAGAAGGCATTGACTCAATATCACTGAACCCTGACAGCGTGATAAAGACGCGCATGATGCTTGGGGAAATGCAGAAGAAAAGAAATGGCGCATTAGTTAAGAAAGTGTGCAGTTAATGGAATTAGCTGCATGACGCAAGATTCCATAAATAAGCAGATTTAACATCGACCTTATCATACGGCTCATTAAGGAGATTCTCGAAACCGGTCTTCGTCCAGCGATTTATGTGATTTGGCGTGCATCCGCCGTTCATTATATATTTGCCGCGCACAAGGTTCTTCAATGACCAGTAGGGTTCGTTGGGCACGCTAAGTATTGCTTCACCGGAAACCCTTTTAAGCTCATCCAGAAATTCGAGAGGCTCTTTTAAATGTTCCAGCGTTTCCGTGCAGATAGCAAGATCGAAAGAATTATCCTTGAAAGGCAGATTATAGCCGTCTGCGTTTAAAAACTCCAAAGAGTAATTTGATTTTGCTAGAGAAAGATTAGACTTGTCGAAATCAATACCCAAAATTGACGGCTCTTCGATTAACAGACAAACGCGATTAGTTAACGCACCTTTACCGCAACCAATATCGATAATCTTACGGGGTGATGATTCCGTAACAAACTCGTCAAAAATCGATAAGTATTTTTTTAGAACAAACTTTCCAATAGGGTTTTGTGTTCTTATATGATCGTAAAAATCTCGTTCATTTACCAAAGACCCACCTATTTACTGCCATAAGGAACCTAAGCAGTATCTATAAGGATCCCATAAAATCATCATTTGACGTATTGGAATCTTATGTTTAAACACATATAAATCTTTCCCATCAGCCAATAGTGAAATCTTACTTAGTGAGGGTAACATCCGCGCGCAACAACAGCCTTAAAATCCTTTGCACATAATATTTGCTGTGACTTCTATGGCAAGTTCCGAAATTTTTAGCAAGGCATTCCAGCGGCTTGAAAAGGCGATGAAATATGTCGTAATCAGCGATGATGCGCGAGCAATTCTATCCGCGCCAAAAGAAACACTTTCATTTTCAATTCCTGTGCGAATGGATTCCGGAAAAATCCAGATTTTCAACGGCTACCGCGTGCATTACAACGATGCAAGAGGCCCGTACAAAGGCGGAATAAGATACCATCCGAATGTTTCGCTTGATGAAGTTACTGCATTATCTTTCTGGATGGCGTTCAAATGCGCTGTTGCTGATATACCTTATGGCGGATCTAAAGGCGGCATTGTGGTCGACCCTAAAAAGCTTTCACATGCAGAACTTGAACGCCTGAGCCGGGGATATATTCGCGGAGTGCATAAATTTATCGGCGTCGATATCGATATTCCTGCGCCTGACGTTTACACAACTCCGGAAATCATGGGCTGGATGATGGATGAATACGCGCAAATCCAGAGAAAGCAAGTTCCCGGCGTCATAACCGGGAAGCCGATAGCTCTCGGCGGCTCTCTTGGACGAGACGATGCAACAGCAAGAGGCGGTTTTATCGTGATGCAGGAGCTTGCGAAAATCCTAAAGATGGATGCTAAAAAAACAAGAGTCGCGATACAGGGCTTTGGCAATGCAGGGTCGCATTTGGCGCATCTGATGCATGATGAAGGATATGTCGTTGTTGCGGTAAGCGATTCAAAGGGCGGAATTTATAATAAAGACGGCCTTCACATAAGCAATGTGGAAAAGCACAAAGAAAAAACAGGCGGTGTGCAAAACTTCCCCGGTGCAAAGAATATAACTAATGAGGAACTGCTTGAAGTTGAGTGCGATATCTTAGCGCCTTCTGCGCTTGAAAACCAGCTGACTAAAGACAATGCTGCGAAAGTGAATGCAAAGGTTGTGCTTGAGCTTGCAAACGGGCCGACAACTCCTGAAGCTGATGAAATACTTTCTAAAAAAGGCGTTATTTTAGTACCGGATATTCTTGCAAACTCCGGCGGCGTAACGGTCAGCTACTTCGAGTGGGTGCAGAACCGCGAGGGATATTACTGGACTCTTGAAGAAGTGCACGAGCGCCTTGCAAAGAAAATGACTTCGGCGTTCCGCGAAATATATGCAATAAAGGAGCGCGAAAAAGTCGACATGAGAACTGCAGCGTATGTTATGGGGCTGGCGCGGCTTGTAAAAGCGATTGAAGCGAGGATTTAAAGAATCCTGTCTTGCAGCCACATTATTTCGCTCCTGTTTCATCAACCTGGAACGAATTGATGCCGTCATCAGTCATATATATTATGATTGCATCTTCAATCGCAGTCCGCAGGCTGCTGTTTGAAAGATAAACTTCTCCTGTCCCGGCATCCTGCTCGATGTTCAAAGACTGGACTATCTTATAGATTTCGCGGTATGCCGGGTCTACTGATTCTTTCGGCAGGCTCTTAATAACCATGACTTTCTTAAACAGATGATATGTGTCTCCTGTTGCCGGGTCGCGCTTGTTGTGGCCCTCAAAAACCTTGTAGTTGTTGCCGTTTCTTTCATAATAGAAATGCATCTCGTGCATTCCTTTTGCAACGAGCTTTGAGCGTATTTCCTTAAGTAAATCATCAACGCCCATCAAATCCGCCTTGACAGCACCTATAATCGGCAAGGCTATTAGTTCTATGATTACCTTATAAACAATCGGGTGGGCAACCAGCGACTTGCGTATTTTATCCGGATAAATCTTTATGCGTATCAGATGGTTGTTTTCAGCAAAAGAAATGATGTTTGGCGACTCAAAATGCCCCGGATCCGCATCAAGCTTATGCGTCCCCTGCGCAAAAAATTCCGGAAACGTGACGCGCACCCTGAACGTTTCATAGCCATCGGTTGCGCCGCTAGATGCATCCATTTTAACACACGAATATATTGCACATTGCCGCATATATCGTTTTGCACAAGAATTATTCAAGAATTGCCCAGTAATTATTTCCCGAGCGCCAGATTTTTCTTGCTTTCAGCCCTGCAAATCCTGCGAGTTCGCCCAATTCGCCATCCCTGAAAAGATGATAGAAACGCGGAAATTCTTTATTCCATCCAAGCTGGATATCAGGGCTTTTGCGCTTTGCAAATTTCTCCTGCTCAAACGCCCAGACTGATGCGAGACTGCTTTTTTTGGTGGCGCGCGCGATTTGTTCCAGCACCCGAATCCGCTCTTTTTCTGCCTTGAAATCATGCCTTTCGGCAAGCTTTTGGGAACCCTGCGTCCCAAAATGATGGACAACTGCGATGCAGATGGAATTGTCAAACGCGCTTTTTTTGAACGGCAGGGCGAGAGCGTTTCCAAGAACAAGCGGAACTTTTGCTTTGCGTTTCGCGATTTTCAAGAGATTCCGCGAAATATCGACGCCCACTGCATTTAATCCGCGCTTTTTTGCCTCTGTTAAGTGCCTGCCGTTTCCGCAGCCTACATCGAGAATCAGCGAATTCTTCGGCAGCGTTTCAAGAAACTCGCAAACCTCTTTCCACGGCTGTTTGCGCGTGGCATCGAAATGCTCCGCAAATTTGTCGTAATCGCTTGCGCGCATAAAGATTAATCATCCTCATCGTCTTCCCAATAACGTACTCAATAGATTATTTATGCACAAAGCCGTTATTAGTCATCCTCGTACTCCCTTCCGCGCCTTCCGCTTGTAGGAACTGTAGTGTTTGCTATTGTTTGCGTTGCAGTAGTAAGCGCAGACTGGCTAACATTCTGGTTCAATATACCGACATAAAACGAATCAAGAATATTCGACGCGGTCTGTGAATGCGGCTGGTTCACGAATAACGCCGTTCCATCTGTTCCGCAGATTTCAAGAATTGTCGCAGCGCCTCCGGGATGCATGTTGATGTACGATGTTATGTCATACACGTTTCCGTTAACGATGGTCCAGCAGTCGCTGGCAGAATTATGCGCTGCAACTTCGGCTGCGCTTAAGACAACATCATTTACTGCCGGCTGCTGCGCCGGCGGAACTGGTGGAACCTGTGTCGGCGGCAACGAAACATTTGCCGAGCTTATCGAATTGTTTGCTGATGAAGAATTCCCGATGGCCTGATTAAGATCTCCGACATAAAATAATTTAAGAAGGCTGTCGGCATACGATGAGTGCGGCCTGTTTCTCGACCCTTTCGTATCATATAACGCAGTTCCGTCCTTCCCGCAGGCTTCAAGAACTGTTGATGCCCCTCCCGGATGCATATTAACATAAGTGGTAACATCATAGACTTTGTTGTTGATGATCATCCAGCAGCTTGAGGCTGAATTGTGTTTTGCAACTTCGGCAGCGGTCAGAACAACAGTTCCCCCTCCGATCTGTGAAATTGTCGAGCCGTCGGCTGAAGTGGTATTTCCCTGCCCCGAGTTAATACTCTGAAATCCCACCACGAAAATGGCTGTCAATAATGCCCATGAAACGAAGACAGCTACCCCAAATATTGTTTTAGTAAGTTTCATAACTCAAATTCCTCCAAATGTATTGACGCGCGTGAAACACCCATCTTTATGAACTGCGCTTTGAGGTCGGCCATCATAGTGGCGGGCCCGCAAATAAATATCTCTTTTTCCTTTAAATCCTTGCTTGACGCTTCGATAAAACCGGCATTAATGCGCCCTTTTTTCATGCTGCAGAACGAAATGACATTCAGATTCTTGTTTTTCTCGCTTATTGCCATAAGCTCCGGAAGAAAGACTGCCTCTCCCGTGTCTCTTGTGCAATAATATAAATCAATCCGGCTGTTTGTCGGATATTTTTCAATGCTGCGCACCATACTTAAAAAAGGCGTGATGCCGATGCCTCCCGCAATCCAGAGCTGCGCTTTGCCGCTGTAATATGATGGGCAAAATCTGCCATAAGGGCCTTCGATTTTCACTTTTGTTCCGGAAGCAACGCTGCCTATTCCTGACGTGTAATCCCCGAGATTCTTTATGGAAAGCCGCAGCGTTCTGTCGGCCGGCGCAGAGCTTATTGTGAACGGATGCTGTTCGCGGTTTGCGATTTCCGATTCAATGCTGATGAAAATGAACTGCCCGGGAAGAAAAGATACTGAATCTTTTTCGGGGGACATCAAAAGTTCGGTTATTGCGCTGCCAAGCGGCTTTACCGCGCTTACATTGTAAGAATATTGCTTTACAAGCCGCCTCCAGAAGAGTGTTCTATATACATAAGACAAAAGGCCGACAAGAACCACAAGAACCATATAATATCTCATGAAGGCGTTTGTCCGCACATCGCTCGATACTAAAAGAACATGCAGGCTGCCAAGAATGAATGAAAGCCCAAGAAGCCTGTGCACGAATTTCCAGTTCTGGTATTTTGCCATCGTTCTTGCAAAGAAAGTGAATATCAAAAACAGCTCCATTGTGAAAAGGCCGTATATGCCGAGGTCGTTCACAAAACTCGCGCCCGGAAAAAGAAAACTCGCAGCTGCAGCGACAGACAATGCTGCATAAGTGCCTGCCAGAAACAGCGGATGCAAAAGCAATGAAAGGAATGCAACTGTGCCGAAAATGTGGTGCGCCCGGTACATTTTATCCATTCCGCCAAATAAATCCTCCAAAAACTTAATGCGCGTATTCAAAAGGAAAGCCAATGCGAAAAGAGCGGTGCCGAACAAGGCAGATAGTCTTCCGGCTAAGCGCATCAAATAATTGAAATCTGCCGAAAATAACGCGCGCTCAATGTACAAAAGATAAATGCAGGGCAATAGCGCCAAAGCTATAATAACTGCATACCCTAATTTAGCACCGACTTGTTTCATATCTCCCCATGATAGTACAGGTAGCTTATTATTCTTTACTTTGCATAAATTATACATGAACTGCGAAATCTGCGACAAGCGCGTTCAAGCACTTGTTAAAATCCGGCTTGAAGGCGCGGTTATGAATGTTTGCGAAGCGTGCGCAAAGTTCGGGCAAAGAATAGAGACGCCTAAATCGGTTCTTTCTGTATCCGGCGGTGCTGTTGTTTTTGCGCCGAAGCGCCGCGAAGCCGAGCTTTCGAAAGAAGACATTGTCGAGAATTACGCACCGCTTGTGAAATCCGCGCGCGAAAAAAAGGGCTGGACGCAGGAGCAATTGGCGCGCGAAATCCAGGAAAAGGAATTTCTTATTCACCGGATTGAGCAGGGGCGCATGCAGCCGACAATCGAACTTGCGAAAAAACTTCAGCGGCAGCTCGGAATACGGCTCATTACAATGGTTACTGATGAAAATGTAGAGACGGGTGGTATTTCCGGCTCTGCAAAGCCGACATTAGGCGATTATATAAAGATAAAGAAAAAAGGTAATTGAATGAAACTTGTAATCTCTCTCGGCGGCTCGCTTTTGACGAAAGATTTCTCGGCATCAGGCGTACGCAAATATATCGAGGTCCTGAAAAAAATCTCCGAAAAAGCGGAAAAGCTGGTAATTATTGTCGGCGGCGGACGTGTCTGCCGCGAATACCAGGCAATTGTGCGCGAACTTGGCGCAACCCAGGACATGCAGGATTATGTCGGCATAAAGTCAACGCATTTCAATGCATCGCTCGTCGCATCAGCGCTCGGAAATTATGCAGAAATCCCGAACAATGAAAAAGAGCTTAGAGTGGCGCTCGTAAAAAATAAAGTTGTTGTCGGCGGAGGGCTAAAAGTAGGACAGTCAACTGATGCTGTTGCGGCTTTTGCGGCAAAGGAAATCAAAGCAGACCTGCTGATAAATGCAAGCAATATCGACGGAGTTTATGATTCGAATCCTCGTGAGAACAAGAATGCTAAAAAAATCCCCACCCCCAATTATGCGCAATTAAAGAAAATCCTCTCACATAACGCACAGCTTCCGGGCCAGTACGGGCTTTTTGACCTGCGCGCTGCAGACACTATCGCAAAGGCGAAAATTAAAACAATATTTATCGACGGCACGGATGCAGAAGAGATTTACCGCGCAGCATTCGGAAAGCATGGCGGAAGCGTGGTGCAATGAGCGCGCAATGCAGTGAAATTCTTAAAAAATTAAAGTCACACCACAACGCCAAAAATATCGCGGGAATGTCGCGCTTCGGCATCAACCCGAAGAATACTTACGGCGTATCGATTCCGGTTCTTAGAAAGATGGCTAAAGAAATCGGAAAAAACCATGAGCGCGCTCAGGAATTATGGACTTCCGGAGTGCATGAAGCAAGAATCCTTGCGGCATTGATTGACGAACCCGCGAAAGTCACTGAAGAGCAAATGGAAAAATGGGTTTTGGATTTCGATTCGTGGGATATCTGCGACCAGGTCTGCAGCAATCTTTTTGACAAAACGGAATTCGCGCATAAAAAGGCAGTTGAGTGGAGCAGGAGCAAGGAGGAACGAAAGCGCGGCAATTCGGGCTCGAGATTAAGCGACGATGAAGAATTTGTCAAGCGCGCCGGCTTCGTTCTCATGGCAACGCTTGCAGTGCATGATAAGAAGGCAGCTAATGAAGCATTTTTGAAATTTTTGCCGATAATTAAGCGCGAATCAACTAATGAACGCAATTTTGTCAAAAAAGCGGTTAATTGGGCGCTAAGGCAAATTGGAAAGCGCAATCTTGCGCTGAATAAGAAGGCGATTGAAACTGCTAAAGAAATTCTGAAAATCGATTCGAAAAGCGCGGTTTGGATTGCAAAAGATGCTATCAAAGAACTTGAAAGCGATGCAGTCCGGAAAAAACTAAAGCTTACTTCGCGAAGCAATATCCTTATAGAATTCAAGACCCGTTAAGCTTTCTAGTGTTTTTTCTTGAACTTCAGTACCCTTGAGTACCCTAATTTTGAACTGGCTGCCGCGCCCTCTCAGAACTACATTATCAAGGGAAATATCTACACATGAGGGGTGCTTAATAATTCCTTCAATCAGAGGATGCTTTACAATATTGTATATTCCAGGTTCTCCAGACAATGATTTGCTTGAGGGTAGATTTGCAGATAACTTTGTGGTAATTCTTCCTAAAGGCACTTTATCAGCAAGAAGCCCATTGTTGGGCGCATAGGTTATTTCAACGCGAATATCATTTATCACAGAATTCATATCTAAAAATACTCCTTTGAATAGATGCGTTAATTCTAACTGATTACTCTCTAATAGGGCTTTGTATGTATTATCAATGTGCAGTTTTTCGGATTCATATTCTTTGGTGGGGCTGGAGCTAAAAACGTTTCTTTTGAACCATGTGTCCTGCCTTTTCATTTTGTCACTCTCATTTTTATTGGCGTCTATATTGTACTTTTTAAGAAGATTCTTTATTTCTTTTTCATTTTTTTCTATAACGGGTTTAATCGTATGGCTTCCAAGGCTTCTAAGATATTCAATTACACCCAAAGGATCATCTGCCTCTGCATCCGTGATTCCCATGTATCCCACTTCACTTGATAGAGAAGTAATTTTTACACCTGAGGGTACATTATGTGCATTTTTCAGAATGGAATCAAGATTCATTTCAAAGTATTTGGAGACGCCTTCTATGCCAGCCACATCGTCATATTTTGTGTTACTCACGCGTTCTAGAGCCAGCACTTGTTCAAGATCCCTGAAAAACATGCCGTTAGTATAATTACTCATACATAACAAATATTTTCAAAATATTTAAAGCTATGCTTAAAGGGCAATCCAGTATAGTAACTAATAGAATCTATAACGGTCTATTTCTTTTCTTCAGGCTTTGCTTCTGCTGTTTTTCCGAAGATTTCTGCAAGAGGTTTTGTGCCTGCCTTTACGATTTTAACATTAATCTGGGCAATGTCCTGAGCAATGACTTCGCCGCGTATTGATTTTTTCTTGCGGCCGCCCTGCATAATCGGATAATATCCGGGTCCTTCTGCGACAAGAATCTGTTTTCTTCCCTGGCCGTGTACGCCTTTTCTCATCGGGAAGCCGTCCTTGTCAGAGCCTCCGCTTATTGAAAGCCTGTATCCCGGGACATCGACAACTCCTCCGTCGAATTCGTCGCCGATTTTCAGGTTTAAAAGAGCATTCATTTTATCTGCTGCTATTTCCTTCTGGTATGATTTTCCGTCCTTGTCACCTATAACGATTCGTGCTGGCATAGTATCACTGCATTCTATTTGCTTTATCCTATTCATAAAGCAGATTTATAAAGGTTTGGCAGGTGTCCGTACGGCTTTCAGGTTCGCAAAATATTTAAGGGCATAAAACAAATTACGGCCATGAAATCATTATATGTTGTTACAGCATTTGCGATAATTCTCGCGCAATTCGCGCTTGTTATGGCCGAGGACGCTCCAAATGCTTCCTCAGGCATAGTTGTCGTAGGAAACAACGTGCCAACAATCAACCCGGACAGCTTTTTCGGGGGATTTAAAGACGCGCTCGATAAGTTCTCTCTGGCACTGACGTTTGATTCGGAATCAAGGGCGAAAAAAGGCATTACAATAGCTGAAGAACGCATGCTCGAGTTCCAGAAAATGGCTGAAGAGGGTAAACTGGAAGCCGCAAAAAAAGCAATAGAATCCCATAATGACTTTATTGAAAGAGCTAAGTCTGCCGCAGAAGGCATGAGCGAAAACAACAAAACCAAAGAAATAGAAAAGCAGATTGAATTTGAAAGCGAGTTCGAAAAGCTCCAGAACAGGACCGAAATAATAACAGAGCGCCTAAAAATAAAAAGTGACCTCCTCCCCGCACTAAAGTGCGGGGCTTCCGGCTGATTACTATCAAGCCCCGAAGCCCGCAAGCGTCGTCTGATTTTCGTTGTGTTGCTGGATATAATTTACAACCGTATCCAAATC
>Ga0172368_10000315_pt1 | contig 69842 bp, 28 predicted proteins | sample Lak11m_FD_114540 | JGI IMG/M metagenome (GOLD analysis project Ga0172368, IMG submission 114540) | Freshwater microbial communities from Kabuno Bay, South-Kivu, Congo - kab_022012_11m | ecosystem: Environmental > Aquatic > Freshwater > Lake | place: Democratic Republic of the Congo: South-Kivu...
AAACTCCCAGACCGCTGCCATCGCTTGTTTTCGGATCGGCGATGGTCGGGTTTAACGATGTACTCCAGCAAACGCCGCGTGCTGAAACAGTGCCTCCGCCATCAGAGGTCACTTCCCCTCCGCAGGTAGCCGAAGTAGCCAGGATATTGGTAACAGAAGCGGTTGTAACAACCGGTAACTGTGCAACTGTAACTAAAACTGTTTGTAACCCTGTACATCCTGAAGTGGCATTGGTAGAGGTTGCCGTGTAGGTGATGGTAGCTGTCGGTTTTGTCCAGACCGTAGTTGCCGGAGTTCCAAAAATATAGGGCATAGTGGCACCGGCATTGGTATATAATTCAGTTATAGGCGTCCAGGTGACGGAAGGTGGCGTTACATTAACGATAAAGGGAGCTCCCTGGTTATATAACGGATCTGAACCGCTGGTAAATGGCTGCCATATTCCGCCGGTCCACTGTAATGCATTGCCTGTGGTATTTTGGCCCGTTATCGTGATTGGCGGTATCCACGGTCCCGTGAAACCTGCATTTCCTGTGGTCGCAAACTCAACCCAATAGGTCCCTGGTGCCAGGAAAAGTCCCGATGTGCTGGCCGTGATCTTCATGATCGGACGGTCGACTCCCCCACCTACTGCATTGGTACGATAAATATTGGCAAAAACAACAGCCGACATCCGGTTGGTTGTCATATCGCCCCAGACTACCGCGCTGCCTGCAACACTAGGATCGCCATTCCATATCCGGACATAAACACCGGTCAGGGACGGGGTTAACCCACTAAGAGTTTCGTATCCGAAAAAGTCCATCGAACCAATGTCCCATGTGCCGCCTGTTACGACAAAATCATCGGCTATGGAATATCCCACATCTTTGTCCATATTAATGCCATAATTGGTTAACGGTGACCAAAGGATACTCTCATCCAAACCTCCAGCTCCAGTGCCAACGCTGTTAATCAGGGGTCCATTATTATAGGTGGCGGAATAATCAATGTCCAGTTGCTGGATCGCACCTGGTAAAACTGTCGGGGCGCTTGGGTTAATGACCAGGTCGGGGGTTGCGTTTATCACGACATTTGTGGTTGCTGCAATAGATGAACATCCATCGTGTGTCGCGGTGAAATAATAGGTTCCAAAGGCTGCATAAGGGGTTGAACTGATCGTCGGGTTCTGTGTGCCAGATATAAAGCCATTCGGGCCAGTCCAGCTGAACAGAGTGCCAATGTCGGTAGTACCCGTAAGTTGTAACGTCGTACCACTGCATATGGGTGAACTGTTCGAGGCGCTGGCCGTCGGAACCGGGTTTACCGTGAGCGTTGATAATCCGTTGCTGGTGATCTGTGCAAAGCAGGAATTGATGACGACATCGTACGTCCCTTCATCGAGATCTGTAACACCGGTGAGGATGAGGTTGGCCGTGCCAGCACTCGGATTGGATCCTATCGGAATGTCGATCAAATCTTTACGCCACTGGTAGGTAAGGTTGCCTCCATCCACGACAACAATGAATTCAGCGGTTTCTCCTGTACATTTTACAGCAGAAACAGGCTGACTGGTGATGGTGGTGGATGCAGAAACTGTTACGGTGACATTATTGACCGTAGCGGTACATCCATAAAGTCCGGTTACATTCACTGAATAAGCGGTTGTTGAGGTCACACCGGTTGCCAATGGAGTAGCCGTCAGTTCCTGTCCCGCGGGAATAAACGTGGTTGGCGACCATAAATAGGTAAAAGGCACAGCTGGCGGTGTAAATGAAAATACGGCGCCATCGGCAGGGAAAATGGTTCCAGACATGGTACAGGTTGACGTGTTGGTTCCAAGGGTTGTAGCCGACCAGTCGGTAGCGGTTGCCCTGGCATGGACATCCGTATTATCGACGGTTCGCAACCCGACCTGGCCTGTTTCAGTGGTCGTTATGGTATTGGCACCATAGAAGTACCTGACAACATTGGTCCCTTCCTGCAATTGGATCTGGAAATTCATATTGTCGGCAGCATTCAGGTAAGGCCTGTATCCCTTCCACTGAACGGTAAGTATCCTGTTGCCGTCCGCGCCGGTGGTAAGAAAACTCAGTTCCGATCCCGTTTGTCCCTGCAGGTCATTATCAAATGCGCTGATCACGTTGGCAAAACCGAGGACTGTTGCATTACTCAGCACGGTTGACAGATCATGGCTGATGGTAAATGTACCGGTACCCAGCACGATATACCCATTGGACGACACGGCGAATTTATCGAATATCTGACTTCCAAACTTGAAATCAAACCCGATGGGGAATCCCGTATCCGTCACAGAGCTGGTGCCACCCGTTGTACTATTGTTAAACAACTCATCGTCGTTTGCCGTAGTACCCAGTACAGTGCCACCGGAGATGCCGGTATAAGTACCCAGTGAATATCCGAACACATAATCCGAAGCATTGGCAGGAGTGTTTTGCAATGCCTGCACTAATAACTGGGAATTATTACCCGAACACACCGTGGAGGGTGTGGCATATCCTGAGGCAGTAACACCGGGATTCACCGTGATGGTGGATGTTGCTATATTCTGACAATACGGGAAAAAAGAGTCACTTCCGGTACAGGTGTACAAAGTGGCACCGGCAACGGATGATTTGAAGTAGACTGTACTTGCATTTGCCAATGCCACATACGGAGTAGTACATCCGGCATCGCTGAACAGGTTGGTAACTGGACTCCAGGTATAACTTTCAAAATTTCCGATCGTTGATGTCACGCTCATGCTTGTGATGATATCGGGGCAGACAGACTGGTCGATGGTTATAGTCAGATCCAGAGCCGGTGTGACCGTGGCAATTACCTCTGTACGGGGGCTGGAACATGATTGAGAAATCAGCCAGTTATAGAAGTAATAATAATATCCCGCGCCAAAATTGTTCCCGGTAATTGAAACGGAAGTACTTGTATAAGGATAAACAGCTCCTGCAGAATTTCTGATCATCCCGGGATTGACTCCAAATCCCATTCTGTAGGCGGTTCCAGCAGGTACCGTAAAATTAATCGGAACTGTCTGGACGTTTCCACCTGTGACTGTTGTAGAAAGTGAACCTGTTGTAAAAAGCTGTGTGCCTGCAGAATTTTGAATAATAATACTGAAAGCGGATCCGACACTGGCAGTTGGAAATACATCAACAGACAATATTGGGGTTGGAGAGGTCACATCAAAAATTTGATAATACGTTGAAATAGTAGCAGTTGTGCTGCTATTAGCACCCACACTGGTCGGGTCTAATGGTCCAACATATTCAGAGCCACCACCTGTTTCCGCAGCAACATAATAAGAAGTTGTGCTTGATAATACGGGTGTTATCCATGGTGAGCCGGTACCAACCGGGGTTCCTCCGGTACTTACCGAATACCAGTTGAGGGTTGATCCCGCATTGCCCGTGGCTTCCAGTTGGACTGTTCCTGTGCCGCAACGGGATCCGGGTGTAGTTGTCAGTAGCTGTGGATTATTCACCACCAGAGTGTAAGCCGGCTCGGCACATGTTGAAGCATCTGCCTTTTTGATGATCACCTTGTAATAACGGGTGGCAGTAAGGACCGGGGTGAGGAAACTCGTGGTGGTAGCCCCGGCAATGTCAGAGAAGGTTGAATTATCAGGTGAGTCCTGCCACTGGAATGTGGCGTCTCCATACCCGGTGTCCGGGGTAATCGAAAGTGTGGAAGTTCCCGAAACGCAAATGTTCTCCGGTGTGGCGGAGATGGTTGCTGCAGGTATCACAATGATGGTTGCTGTGGCAATGTTGGCACAGAGGGTAGTGGTATTGGTGGCAGAGCAGGTATATTCTGTCGTTGCTCCGGTGGCAGATCTGACGTAAACTGTCGAGGCATTGGTAAGCGCTACATAAGGTATCGTGCAGGCTGCATCGGAGAAGAGGTTCGTAACCGGGCTCCAGGTATACACATCAAAATCACCGAGTGTTGATGTTACCGTCAGGGGGAGAATGGCATTGTTGCAAATGGTCTGGCTGCCGGTAATGGTAAGTGCCGGTGCAGGTGTTACCGTGGCCACGACGGGGCTGCGGGCTCCTGAACATACAACCTGCCCCTGGAAGGTAAATGTCGGCCTGGACGAATAGGAGGCTAAATTGGTTGTCAGGTTTGCACAAACAGTTGCCGCAGAGGCCGCTGCACTTACATGTACCTTTATGGAAGAAACATATGAAGTTACATCTGATTTACAGGTTCTGCTCATGGTAGAAGAAGATGCAGCGTTTCCATGGCATATCTCCATGACAATATTGGAGGTTCCATCCCAGTAAAACGGAGAAGAGAAGGTCATTACATTCAATCCGACTACAGGCATCAGGGATGCATTGGTGTAAACCTCAGTAAATGCAGGTGACAGCCAGGTAGAGACATCCGTTGCCGATGTAGTGGCAATTTTCAACGAAAAATCAATCATGGGAAGCGTACCTGCGGACGTAATATCCAAAGCAACAGAGGTAAGATCCCCTGCTCCAAGGCCTGCAGCAGATAAATCGGCCGCGGTTATCAAATGCTGGATATGCATATTACTCCAAAGGGAATAAAATGGATTGGGATACGTGGCCAGGGTTCCGGATCCTGTGCCAACTGTGGCATTTCCTAAGGCACCAGTTTCAGCGCCAACGTAATAAGTCGTTGTTGTGTTGATCACAGGTGTTGTAAAGGGAGATCCTGCACCAACCATGGTTCCTCCGATTATATCTGTATACCAACTTAAAGTACCAGTGCCCGAGGCAGCCAGTTGTACTGTGCCAATACCGCAACGCGAACCCGGGGTAGTACTGGTGATGGATGTTGTAAAGGTAATTTGTACCGCTGTGGAGGTGCCTGTCGAAGGACCAGCCAGACACGTAACAACACATTGATAGTATAACGGGGCGACAGGGGTGACTGTAAAGGTCGGGAAATTGGCTCCGGTGATATCGGCATAGGTAATTCCATCGGGAGAACTTTGCCACTGGTAGTGAACGCCGGTACCACCAGTTGCATTCTGCAGGGAGAGGGTCACTGAAGTCCCCAGACAGATATTGTTGGTGGAGGCAACTGTATTTCCCGGAACAGGGGCTGAACAGGTGAAATTTGACAACCCGTTGAATTCATCTGAGCCGATATCGGGCGTGACAGCGTTTCTCGGGTCCCCATCCTTATCGTCCGAAACCGAGGCAACCGGGACCCCGCCGCTTTCGCAGAAGGTGGGTGTTGACGTACTCATGTGAAGGTCATAGAGACCCGGCGTTGTATTGACAAACGGAGGATTTTCGGTAACGGATGATGTTTCTTTCGGGATAACCAGCGCCTGGTACTCAGGGAGGGTCTGTAAAGCGTTGGTACCGTCGTAGAAGACCAGGTTTGCCGCAGCCGGGGTTCCGGCATAGTAAAGGTTATTGTCACATTCGCCCAGGTTGGTAAGCGCCGTCGATGATTTATAGAACGCCACGGCACGGGTACCTGTGGTCATATCGCAGTTATTCACGAAAATGTTGTTGAGAAGGTTGATGGTCGCCGGACTGGTAGTCATATACAGGGCCGCACTCGAATTTCCTGCCACGGCAGAAACATAATCGAGGTAAACCGTGTTGTAATATACATTGGCCGTGGTTCCGCCACCGAATACGAGGGCACGGACCCCGGGTGTGCCGGTGGAAGACGGCGCGTAAATGTTATAAATGTTGTTGTTGTATATGTTGTTGGTCGTACCTCCGCCCGAATAGAGCCCGTAAGTAATTAAGGAACTTACGCCGCTGTAAGTGATACCGGAGATATCATTGTTGTAAATGCTATTGGTTGTACCGGAGCTGACATACAGGCCATATACCGTGTATGAATTATCCAGGGCGGAAATTGTATTCCCCCATATTTGCGCGGAGGCGGCTGCCACAGGGGAATAATATAACCCATACATGGTGGAACTGCCTGTTCCAACCAAATTGCTGATGGTATTGCCTGAAATGACAATGTTGTCTCCGGAAACCGAAGAACAATAATGCCCGTACATGGTGGAGGCCCCCGCGATCGAAGTGATTACGTTGCCGGTAACCATAAGATCGGTCTGATAGGTCGTATACAATCCATAGACGGTCGTGGCAATGTTGTGCCCGAGACCCTGGATGGTATTACCGGTGACCACATTGTTCAGATCGGGATATGTAGTGCTTGTTCCGGCCAGGTAAATTCCGTTATAGGCATCCTGGATGGTATTACTCATAAAGGTGTTGTAACAGTTCCCGTTGGCCGAAGAGGTTGGTGCGTTAGCATTGGTCATAATCCCTCTCGAATTGATATTATCCTTGTTCAGGTCGATGGTGCAATTCTGGATGAGAACATGGTTGCAGTTATCATTCGCGGGACCTTGCAGATAATATCCCCTTTCGAGCCAGTCGGATGAGGTGGTGCCCGCATCCGAAATGTCAATCCCGTCAAAGGTAACATAGTCAGTGCCGTAAAGGAACATGCCTATATCGCTGGTGGAGGCAGACCCTGTTATGCTGATAAGCGGATTAGGTCCCACTCCTGACCTCTGGAAGGTAATGGTATTGCCCGCCGAGCCGATGTTCAGGATGGCATAGGCATAAGTAACCGCGCCGCCGGGGATGGTCTTTGTAAATGTTTGCGCGGCAGATACATTGAAGGTCACTGTACCGCATAAACCGTGGAAATTCAACGCGATAAGCGCATCATCGAAACTGTTGTAATTATTGCCTCCTGTCGGGATGGTATTGTCGATGGTCTTTGTCCCGCAGATGGGCTGGATGATCACATAAAAACTCGGATCACCCGGGGGAGTACCTGCCGTGGGTGGATCTGGTGTAAATCCTGAGGCTCCCGTAAGGGGGAACGAGGTGATATTTGGGGTAGTCGCGTTATCCTGGGCTACTACATAATACCTGACAATATCTCCTGCTACAGCACTTCCGCCAAATGTAAAATCGTAATTCGTACTGATTGCATTATAAACACCCTGAACGCCTGTCCAGGTTCCGGAATTTACATTAAAATACAGCATCGGTAATCCTATACCTGCTTGTGGCACACCGGAAGCATCTGTAATGGTTACCTCCAGGGTCCTGTCGCCTGTCACGAGGGTATTCGCCAACTCTGTATAGCTGATGGTTGGTGGGGTAAGGTCAAGAGGCGTTCCTTCAAATTCATCTGCACCGATATCGGGTGCGGTTCCGCTCCCGGCATAACCCGGACTGCCCTGGCGGATGTTTCCGTCGAAATCGTTCGTAATGGTCGCGATGGCCTGACCGCCACTTTCGAGCTGTGTCGGAGTGGTGGTGTTGATATGAAGAAAGGTTGCGTCGGAACAGGCAGTGCTGACCCATGTCGGATCTTCTGAAATGGACGATGCGTCTCTTGGCGATACCAGCGCTTTGTAGTCATCCAGGGTAAGATATTGGGATGTTCCGTCATAAAAGGTAACGGGGGCAAAGAAATCGTTGTTATTGGATGTGCTTGCATAATTGGTCAGCGTGGCGCTTGAACGCTGGTATGCAACAGAAATTCCGGTTCCGTTGGCCGTTGAATTGTTGACAATAATGTTGTTGCGCAGATCCAGAGCAGCGGTGGTAGCCGTAGCATTGGTGGTATGGTAAATACCGATGGTTCCGAAATTGGCTCCCGTGGATGTCGCGTTCAGGTAAACGGTGTTGTAGTAAACATTTATGTTTGAAAGGGCCACCGTCGAACTAATGTATATTCCCCTGATGGCGCTTACCGAACTGGCTGACGGGGCGAACAGGTTGCCAATGATGTTGTTGTAAATATTCTGCGAGGTTCCTGTTGTTACATAGACCCCATAGAATGTGGGTGACGCGCTGTTGTTCGTCAGATCACAAACCTTGTTGTTATAAAGGTTCGTTGTTCCGGTTCCGGCATCATAAATGCCATATAGTGTCGCTCCCGATGTGGTAATCCCGCTGATAGAATTCCTGTAAACAGTAGGGTTGGTTCCCGTGAAATAGAGGCCGTAAACAGTTCCGGCGGTGTTAATATTTAAAACCGTGTTATCGCTGATCGTGTTGGTCAAAGAACTAAGGAGATAAAGTGAATAAACCGTGCTTGAAGCCGTAATATCGGAAACCCAGTTTCCGGAGCAAATCCTGCTTTGGGTGGTGGAGCTGTTCGAATATATGCCATAAAGTATTCCGGTACCGGCTGAAACATCTATGCTTTGGAAGACATTATCCGACAGGGTTTCCGTTCCGCCTGTTGGGCTACCGGCATTATAGTACAAATAAAATGATCCCGATGCACCAGTTTTGGTGATGGTGCCGGCGGTCATATTTCCTGAAACCGTTACATCGTTGGTTGCCGAGCTGTTATATATCATATAGGTCGTAGAAGTGGAAGCGAAGGTTCCATAACTGAAAGTATTGTAATTGATCGTTTTTGACGTTTGAACGGTACTTTCATAAATACAATGGGCCGCGGAAGTAGAAGATTGGCCAAGGGTAATGCTGTTGAAATTATAAGAGCAGTTCCCGGCTCCACCCCTTGTTGCGTAATAGATCCCATAAAGTGTAGAACCATGATCCGAACCCCCTCCACCGGCATTGTCAATGATATTGTAGCTGACATCGTTGCTGCCCTGGTAATACAGGAAAACCCCATAGGTTGTGGTATTACTTCCGCCACCGTAATTTTGGATCGTATTCCCGGCGCCGTCTGCACCGATCACAAGGTTATTATCATAATACGTTGCGTTATAACCCCTTGCATAAATACCGGCATGAACATTACCGATGGTATTGCCTGTTAGTGTTATATTTTCAGTAGTCCCGGTGGCATTTGTCACGGTCACTCCGGTAGCTGAGCTCACTGTAGTTGGTGCATTAGACAGGTAAATACCGATAACAAATGCACTGGTGCCTTTCGTCATGGTGACCGCACAATTCTTTATGGTCACGAACTTGCAGCCATCCGTCGCGGTTTTTGTGGTAAAATAACCGTACTCTATGGTAGATTGTGATGCGGCTGCATCAATTCCGTCGAAAGTGATATAATCACCGGTGCTGATGGTGATCACAGCATCCCCAAGCCCGCCGAATGTTGTGGTCGTATTGCTCCCTGCATCGGTCCGGGTCACGATGGGATTTGTTCCGGCTCCGTTTTTCTGGAATATAACCGGATTTGCCAATGTGCCGGTGGCTGTGACTGTGATGGGTGCAGTGGTCGATTCCGTGTAACCGGGATCTATCAGAAATGTAACTCCGCCGGCGCCAACGCCCTGGGCGTTCAGATCAGTCACCGCAGCGGTGATGGTTGCATAATCACCGGGGATTGTCTTATTCCCGGTCAATGGTTGTCCGATAGTTGCGGTTGCTAAAAATAGCACAACTAAAAAAAGTAATAGCTTCTTCATGGGTTTCTTTTTTGTGGTTAGTGAATGAACATTACTTTATATTGGAAATTAATAATAGTTTCGTATATGGAAAGAGGTTATAACCGATCAGGAAGGAGGCACACGGTGCAGCATAATGTGTTGTATATCAATGCATAACAAGTTGGACATCCTAAATCCTTATTGCAATCATTAAATTTACAAAAACACAGCCTTTTGCAAAACGACAAGAAAACAAATGTAAAAAAATAAGTGTTCGACTTTTTTAAGTTCTTAACATTTAACGTTTTTTAACAATTCGGTGATTTCGTGAACGGTAGCACGAAAAAAGCCGGGTATCTCCTTACACGGGATCCCGGCTTTTAATACCCCACCCCCTGGCCCCCTCCCCAAAAAGGGAGGGGGAAGTGGAGGATAGTATAGTTTAAAGGTACTACCTCGTCTTCACCAGTTTGATGGTTTCCATGTAATCACCGGCAACCACCTTTATAAAATAGAGTCCGTCGGGCATATCGGTAATGCTGAATTCGTGTCTCTTCTCCCCGATCATATGTCCGGTCATAACTTTTACTCCACGCATATTGTAAACTTCAATATTTACACTGACCCCGGGATTGGTACTTTTCTGAACCAGGGTAAAGTTGCCGCTGGTTGGATTCGGATAGAGGGTCAAATTGTCCAGTTCATAGCTGACAAGCAGTTCCTCCTTGCCCGTGGTAACTGACGGGATTGTAACCGCTTTGCCACCGCAGAATGGGCCGGCCGGGGCAATGTAGCCCCAAAGGTAACCACCGGGAAGAATCGTTGTACCTGCAAGGAAACTGATCTTCTGTCCGGCGATGAACGTTGCACTGCCACCGGCTTCGACCAAAAAAGTATCCGGGGTGCCTGCCACCGTGATGATATTGGATGCGTTGTAGCATTCGGACACGCCATTGGGAATTGTTACATTTTCTACCGTGGTATTGATCGCAACCGGTGATGTTATCCGAATGTCATCAAGGTAGAGGTTATTGCCATAAGCGCTGATCGCGGTGAATTTCAGCATGTTGGTGCCTGCCGGTAATGAAACGGACACGGAATCCCATTGTGAGGCATTCGGAATGAAATAATCCAGGGTGGTTCCACCGGTATTGAGGATTCCACCGGGACCTCCCGGCATATTCAAAAGCAGGATCCAGGATGTTCCATAATCCATAGAATAATAAACGTCCATCTCGTCAATTTCAACGACATAAGTTGCATAGGCAAAGTTGAATTTAAGGAGCGGGGCGTAAAGGCCATTCAAATCGATCGGCATGGTCCCCAGTTCATAGGTACCGGCATTCTGGTCGAAGAAGTTGGCAATGGCCGATGCTGTTCCGGTACCGTTTCCGCTGGCGGCGGTGCTGCGGGCCCAGACAAAAGAACCGGAAACAGCGGTGTTTGTCCAGCAGTCAGGCGGGAAGGTGACACCTTCAAAGCCTTCGTTGAAGGGAGCAACAGTCGGAGGACAAAGCGTGGTAATGGATCCGGGTGTTGTAAAATCGCTTGTACAACCTGTCACATTGGCGCTTATTCTGTAAAAATACTGGGTGCTCTCTGTCAATCCCGATATTGTCGTGGACAGGTCGGGGTAAAGTACCGTAAAAGGTGAATTGGCGATAGGGTTGGTGAACAGGTTATCTGTGGCCACATCAATGGTGTATGACACCGGTTGATTGCCCCCGGTGAAGGTCCAACTCAGGTTAAAGGACGTTGGAGATATATAGGAGGCGGCAGGCGAACCCGGAACAGCCGGGCAACTTGTTACCAAAACCGTTTCCGAATTGCTGCACCCTGCTAAAGTAGTGGCTGTAGCCGTGTACAATCTTGTTGTAACCGGTTTTGTCCATATAGTTGGTTCGGTACCGGCTCCGGTATATGCTATGGTAGCGCCTGCATCGGTATAAAGGTCATCGATGGGTGACCATGTTATATCAGCCTGAACAGAACTGTTATATCCAAATACAATGTTCAGTCTTTGTATACTGGTACTTGCTGATGGATTGGTTGTTGAAAGGTCGGGACTCGCGCTGCTTGTTATTGCTGTAACTACCGTGTTTCCAGCCGTAGCAGTATAATAGGTTCTTGCATTGTTAATCATATCCGCACCGTCCTGTCTAAGATCAACCAATATATTTGAGACACCATCCCATGCATACGGATTTGTAAACGTGATCAGGTTAGTACCGATTGCATGAGAATATGTTGAAGGCCCATAAACCTGAGTCAGCCCGGATGTGGTAAATCCGGATAATGTGGATGTTCCGACGGGTCCCAGGTGTATCCTGAAATTAGTTACATTGGAAGCATCACCCAATGTGCTGATGTTAAAAGTTATTGAGGTAATATTTCCGGCAATCAGCCCGGCAGCTTGCAGTTCTGCCGCGGTAAAAACCATTTGACACCAATATTGTCTCCAACGGTTGCAGAATGCAGTTGGCTGGGTTGTTGCGCCTGTTAGTGTCACATCATTGCCAATTGCAGCCGTTCCACTACCTCCGATCATACCACCGGTTACATCTAATTGCTGAATGGCATCCGAAGGCAATGTAGCTGAAGCCGGAGTAATAATCAGAGTTGAAGGAGTAGGATTAACGACAACTGTTGCATCGCCTGTCATCAGTGAAGTGCACCCAGTTGTGACATTGGTGGCAGTAATGGTATAAACACCTGCATCAAACGGGGAGGGACCAAAAACCAACGGGTCGCCCGTGCCAGGCATGGTGGTAACGGGAGTTGTCGATAACGAGTAATCCACTCCGGTTTCCGAACCATCCAGGGTGATACTTACACCTGAGGTTCCTGAACAATAAGCGCCCCCGCCACCTACCGTATTAACAAGTGGCAGCTGCAAAACCGTAAAAGTCTCTGCACTGGTGGCGGTACCTCCACCGGTAGTTACGTCAACCGTTCCGGTTGTACCGGTTCCAACGGTCACTGTTACAACTGTTGCTGTATTGCCAGTGATGACAGCAGGTGTTCCACCAATGGTAACTGAGGTGGCGCCGCCCAGATAATTACCGTTAATAGTCAGCGATGAGCCGACACAGCCACTGGTTAAACTTAAACTTGTGATCTCCGGCATCAACGCGCCATAGGCAAAATAGCCGGTATATTCGGCAGAAATCAGTTGTGTCCCGGTTGCTGTAAGCGTATTGGGGGAACCGGCAGCGAAAGTCGTCGCGGGTGTGATCAGGTTATAGGAACCATCGGGAGCATTTGCCTGTAATATCTGGTTGCCGTCAATGATCCCGTCATCACCGAGGCGGAAGAATGCGCTGGTGAAATTAGCAATACCATCCGTGATCAAAGCTTCCCACCGGTGATCGGAGCGGGTACCGACACCGGGGCCTGGCGTACCGCTGTTGGTCAGAAAGGCCTCCCCTGAAAATGTAACTGAGCCATCCGCGGTGGTAGTAGGATCTATATAGAGAGGCATATAGGTACTTCCTTTCCCGATAGGGAAGAATGTGGCGGCTGTGTAAGTTCCGGTTGCATTGAGACTGGCTGCAAAAGTGCGCGATAATTTGCCATCGACGAATGAAGTGGCGGAACCACCGCTTACAGAAGTACCTGTAAACGGCAGGAATAAGGTGTTGGCGCCTGTTTGAAGCACACCTAACGTTAGCGTCAGCAAACCTGCTGCTGAAGTAGATCCCAGCGTTAAATCACCTCCGGAAAGGATTGCGCCCGGAGCATTATTAATGGTCATATTCGTCAGCGTCCTTGTGGGCGGTATTTCAAAACCTGTAGCAGTAGCGGAGGTAGCAGTATAGTAAAGTACGGAAATTCCACCTGAACCTAAGTTAAATGTCGGTGCAACATCAAACGATCCGGCATCAGTACCTCCTCCGCCTCTTTGAATGAAAACGCCTGAAGTGCCGCCAATGCCCAGGGTGATATTATTACTGTTGATAAAGGTTCCCCTGAACAAATTCACACGGGTAGTAATTATAGGTGAATCAAGGGTCACATTACTGCTATTTGCCACCCCGACTCCGGTTCCGATAAATGGCGCTACAGCAGTTCCGAACGTGCCCGATCCTGAATAAGTCTGGGGATTGGTACCGACAAAATCAAACCGGCTTCCAGCGATAAGACCTTGTATTATTCCATTGTTGACGACATTTCCCAGAGCCTGTGTCGTAAATCCCAGACAATCAAATGTCGTTCCCGGATTCACGGTAAGTGTTCCAAAAATGTATAACACCCCTGATAATTGATAAACTTCCACCTTTTTATTATTGGTCGTATTATCAATGACAATATCGGGAGCATAACCATATAACCTGAAATTAAAATTAGTAGCGGTCGCGGCGGAACCAACCTGTAACGTGCCACCGGTAATGATGGGTGCTGCCACAACATAATAATCTCTTATGGTTGCTCCGGTAGCCCTTTGAACTAAAACAATTGTACCTCCGCTTGTAATAAATGAAGTGCCTGTTGATGAAGTGATACCAAAACTCGCGGTGGCAGACGATGCGTTACCAACCGTGGCAACCGATAATATTCCACCTGATTGGTTATAATATACACCGGTGCTTGTGAGGTTAAATCTTCCAGTAACATTAATAGCTCCTCCTTCAATAATATAAACGGAATTTGTTCCGCTTCCAAGTGAGTTACCTGACGCGGTACCAATATTATAGGTGCCGGCTGTCACCCTGAACAGACCTCTTGCGGTGGGGGATCCATTTTGACCGGCAGCCGTGAAATTGGCATTATCCAGCCAAATGCCACCCAAAGCAGGAATTGAATAGGAAGCCGTTGTATAAAGCGGAGTTGACAAAGTAAAACTCCCGCCAATTTTTAACACACCCGCCGTATGTGTGAAAATTAAACCTGCTGTATTGGCTCCCTGCACGGTAAAAGCCCTTTGGATTTCCAGTACAGGAGGGGTAACAGTCGGGGTGGCTGTAACGGTGCCTTTATTTAAAATTATTCTGTAGAAATCGAGCGTAGGCCCTGTTCCGCTGATTGATGCATCCGGGATCCCGAAGAAGGTAACGGTAACACCGGCGGGACCATACATGTCGAATACACCTTCATTGATCAGACTACCTGTACCTCCACCGGTGTTTATGTTGCCGCCGATTAATAATGCATGCGTCAAAAGCGCACCTGTACCGGAGTTGAAGGTGCCGTTGGCTGAAACTGTGACACCGTTATTTACAGTAAGGGTGGAAGCTGTGCCGGCAAGGTAATCCAGGATACCGGAAGCGCCCTGACCGATGGTTAAATCCCAGCAAGTCGCGGTCGTGACATCGATAGTAACGGTGGTACCATCGGCAATGATTACATTGTCCCCGGCAGTCGGAACAACACCTCCGTCCCATGTACCCGGATCATTCCAGAGACCACCCGTACCGGCAGAGGTAATGACGGATGACGCGTTAGTTGCCTGGCTATTGGTTATCAGGGCCGATATGTTACCTTCTTTTAAGGCAGCCACCTGCCAAAAATAGGTCGTTCCGGGTAAAAGGCCTGAAGCCGCATAAAAATTAATATCCGGGGCAGTGATTGCTTTCAGAATATAGGTCGTTCCTCCGTCATCGGAACGGAAAACAGCGAACCCGGTTTCATCCGAAGAGAGATCGTCCCAATTCAGTGTCATCGCCAGGGCAGTAATATCAGTAAACGGGATGGCAGCCCATGCCGGATCAGCCGGCGGAACAGAAGGGGGCGTAAATGTATATTGTGTTCCTGCAGTTATTGCATTTGCATTGGAATTGTTGGCTGCAACATAAGAACAGGTACTGGTTGAAACTGTTACACTTGCAAATTGTGTGGCAGAGGTGTTCATGCCTATACTATATGAACTTCCGGCCGCGATTGTACCATAAATGAAATCAACCACACCGCTGGTTTCATTCAAAATTAACTGGAATATTGTATTAGCGGCCCCGGTCGTGTTCCTGGGAACTGTAACAAACCATTCAATGACACACTGCCGGTTCGGAGAAGAACCGATCGTCTTATATTTAACATACCCATTGGTTCCGGTCGCCACGTCATCCCAGTAAGGCGCTATGAGGGGAACGTTGGTAGTTGAAGTCAGGCTATTTGAAAATTGTGAGACCGCTGCAACCGGGCCTAGTCTGATAAACCCGTCAGGGCTGGCGGAAAACTGCGTGTACGGGGTTCCCATAAAAACAAAAGTGAATCCTATGTCAACAATTCCACCCGGAGTATCATCGTCAGAACTTGGAACAATGGTCGTTGTTCCACTACTCATGTCAATGAGTGTGCCTGAGGTTCCGGTTGTAAACGCGTAATTTGACATGGTTTGGCCCATAGTCCATACACTGAAGAAAAGGGCAAAGATGAACAGTAAAAATTTTTTCATAATTGTTTGGTTTTTTGTGATTGGTTACAAAAAAATAAAATTTACCGGGGAAATATATTTGGATTGATTTTTATATGTACTGACCGGGAATGACAATAAGAAGTTATTCTCATGTTACTTGTTATAATTCAGCTCAATACCTGACAGATTTGATTTTTACGCGCAAGGACAAGGAATCAAATATATAAAGAATAAATCAAATAAATTCATAACCATGATAATTATTACTTCTTTTTTTCGGAATACCGGAAAAAACACTTTGCCCATAACAGAGTTTTTCGTTATTCACTATTCTCTTTTCACTGATACCAGTTAATTGTTCACTAATCGCTAGGTAATCAATCTTTGGATCGCATGGGTAATGAAAAAGCCGGAATCCCGCATTCGGGATCCGGCTTTTCGATGTCTCCCTTCCCCCTCCTTTTCTGGGGAGGGGGCCTGGGGGTGAGGTGAGATTATCTTGTTTTAATTAATTTTATGGTTTCGGTATAATCGTCGGCAACGATTTTCACAAAGTAGATGCCGGTCGGAAGCGTGGAGGTCACAAACTCATGCATCTTCTCTCCGATCATTTGTGTCGACAGTACCTTGTCGCCGCGCATGCCATATACATCAACCCTGACATTGCCATATTCCCGTTCGCCTTTTTGAACAAGGGTAAAATTACCATTGGTGGGATTCGGGTAGATGGTGAAGTTGTTCTGTTCCAGGCTGAATAGAACTTTTTCCTGGTCTGTAACACTTGCCGGGAGCGTAAGTGATTTAAACCCGGTACAATATGTTCCTGTGGAGATGCGGCCAACCATTTGACCTCCCGGTAATACCGTCGTACCAGGCATAAAGCTGATCTTTACCCCGGCAATAAACAGGGCATCGCCGCCGGATTGAACGGTAAAGTAATGGCCTCCTCCTGCTACAGTGATAAAATTGGTTGCATCCCAGCATACGACGCCTGTAACGTCAATGTCCTGAACCGTAAGGTCAAACGGAGGTGTGGTGGTGAATCCGAAAATCGTGGAGAAATCGCTGGTGTTTCCACCGCCGCAATCAGCTCTTACCCTGAACTCATAATCTGAATTGGCGGACAGACCTCCCAGGTTGTAAGGGTTTGTTACTCCATATACCATGGTCCCTGATCCCGGGGGAAATCCGGCTGGTCCCCATTCAAGATCCCAGAGGGTTGCCGGTCCTGTTTCGGTCCAACCGAGATCAGCAGAATTTTCAGTGATGTTGGTCGCGGTCAGCGTAGTCGGAATACTGCATACTTCTGTAACGGTGATATCATCCACCACAAGGTAGTACATATCTGCATCGCTGTATCCATGCCATCCGATATAATAAACCCCGGTTGTAGCAACCGAAATCAAACCTGTTCCCTGCAGAAAAGTAGAACTCAGAATGCTGGGATTATCGAATATCACACCTCCTGTCATTCCGGCAGCATTTGGGGCGGTCCCCCATTTCACTTCCATCTTTTCCACGTAGGAACTGGAACTGCGATACCAGAATTTTACATCATATGATTTTCCTGCAACAAGATCTAATCCTGGTGTGAAGAACCAGTCATCCATGGCAAGTGAACTGTTGTACCTCATATACATTGAATTTGGCGCCGACCTTGGGTATGATGTCGAAGTAACCCACTGATAGGCGTCTGCATTGTTGTTGGTCACAGTCATACAGATAGGAATTGCAGGTGCAACCGCACCGTCAAAATTCTGGGAATATGGAATTCCTAACGTAGAACATGGAGTGGAAAATGTATACGGGCCTGCCCAGATGCTGAAGGTACCGCCGCAGGATGACCTGACATAGAAGCTATAGCTGCTGGCACCTGAAAGACCGGAGACGGAAGTAGGATTGGATGTGGTCGGAGTACCTGCACCGGCTGGTGGAGGTAACGGGGAAAGACCGATTACGTATTCCCATGCAGTTTCAGAACTGCCGGGGGTCCATCCCAAATCGGCAGATATTCCGGTAATATTTGTTGCTGTAAGAGCCGTCGGAGCAACGCAGGTACTGCCTGTCAAGGTAACCTGGTACCTGTCGGCTCCACCGCAGGCAAAAACTCCGGTAAACTGTGGGGCAACATATGCATAATAGGTACCTGCCGCGAGTACGGTTGATACCGTAGCCGTTGCTCCTAATACTGAGGTCGCGGAAGCTATGAAAGAAACGGCAGGACATGGTGAAGCGATAAAACCGATCAACAGGTCGAAATCGGCCGAACCGCTTAAAGTGACATACGTTGTTTGTGCAAGCGTAAACGTAAACCAATCCGTATCACGAATGGTGGCATCGTAGAAAGATGTACCGCAAACATTCTGACCAAGTGATATGGCTTCGAATGCCTCCGGAACAGCATTACATCCGCCGTTGGAATCGTCGCCGCATGCTTCGGCTTCGGCAATAGAGCCGGCAGGACAATCAAAGAAATGGGGTCTGAATGTTTTTGGTCCTGCCCATCCGCTTAAATCACCTTCACCGCAATCTGTTCTGACATAGAAGTCATACAATGCACCCGGAGTCAATCCGGTAAGGAGTGTACTCGGGGTCACGGAGACAATCACGGTGGTGCCTGTTCCAAGTGTAAATCCCATGACTCCCCATTCAACAATCCAATTGCCGGAAGGACTACCCGGAGTCCATGATAGCAGAACATCTGTAGTTGATTGGACGGATGCTGTCAGGTAGGTCGGCTGGATACAGCTTGGCGGGCCAACTACGTTGATTGTATAGTCTTCAAAGGATCCATAAGATCCGGTATAGCAGGGTGTCGGAGGGCCGGTATCAACACCGCCTATCCTCATTCTGTGGTTACCAAGGGTAGCGCCTGCCGGAACAGTGAAAGAAGCAGCAAGTGTTGTGGGATTCGTCGATAAGGATGTTCCGGAATATACCTCTTCACCAACATCATTGAAATCAAGGTCATCATTCCAGTCAATCCAGATCTTGGTGTCGTAAGTGTAACCGGTCTGGAATGTGATAGCAACCGGCACAGTCACCGTTTGCTGAACGTCCCCGATCAGGGCGGAATAATCCCCGTAGTTTCCGGGTTCAGCCACGGTAGTGTTGTTCACTGTACTGAATGTTACATTGGTTATGCCGAGTCCATCCACTGAGGTAGGAGCCGGGATACAATACCCGGTCCGAAAATTAAATGGACCAGCCCAGATACTTAGACCGGTTCCGCAATCGGCCTGAACATAAAATTGGTAGGAAGTGAACGGTACAAGTGGTGAGGCTGTAACATAAGGGTTTGTAACTGTTGCCTGAAACACGCTTGTCGCGGTTCCCGGGGTAAATCCCGGTAAGCCCACTTCAACATTCCATGTGGTTTCAGAACCTCCTGCAGTCCAGGCAAGATCAGCGCTGGTTGTGGTAAAACTGGTAACATTAAGTGCAGTAGGTGGAGGACATGTTACTGGTACTACATCGAAATCGATATAATAATTATTCGTGCACGGGAAGAGGTCATAAACGGTCATTCCAACAAAAAACCAATAGGTTCCCGGTGAAAAAACACCGAGCGCAAGTGTAGTCTCACTACATGGCCCTGCATAGTTATTGGGTAAAATTCCTGTAGTCAAAGCACAGTCTGGTGCCCCTGTAGGAAACGTACCGGCAATTTGTCCATAAACAATCAACCGGTCTGAATTGGCCGTCAGTGTGATTGTTGATGCCGAGGTAAGTACCAGCTCGAACCAGTCTGTGTCGCGGCTGCCGCCATTGGCCCAGGTAGTTCCACATATGGTTCCGCCGGTCGGGGGAACGGGTTCCCATACCCGGGAACCGGCAGGCATGTTACAACCGCCATTGGCATCTGTCCCGCAGGCTTCACTCTCAGGTGTCGCGCCAGCCGGACACAAAATGTCAACACCCCAAACGCATGGGGGGGGAGGAATAAATCCGGTGATTGTTAAGATATATGCACCATAATCGCTCCCGCTATATCCGTCAATGACTATATAATAAGTATTCCCTCCGACCAGGTTGGCTCCTGCAATTTTTGAAACCCATTGTCCGCAAGGATCACCTGATGCTGTATAAAAATCATCGTTGCAGGCAAAGGGGGTTCCGGGAGTATATGTGTTTTCATACACGTAAAGTTTGGTATCATACGAAGAACCGCATAAATCTATATCCACCGTAACATTGGCAGCCGGGGTATAGGCATAAACAACATCCGGTGCAGTACTGCCGGTGTACGGACAGACTTCATCATAGTCATTAATGTAACCGGTTGTGGTTCCGGCATCAGTTATGGGCAGTGCTCCGGAAAGGACAAATGCTGTGGCAATGTCGTCGCCGCCCTGAGCCGGGGCCAGGGGATTGATCGGATTGGGAGAAGGATTGGAATTAGCCGGTGCATTTTTAATTTCGGCTATATTACTGTAACTCAATGGAGTCTTTCCCGATCCCGGGGAAACAACGTTAACCGCCGGGCTGGATATATCTTTAATGTTGTTTACGGCTTGTGTGCCGTAGATCGAAGCCGAGGTCGTTTGAATTACTACACTTTCCCGCTGATTTTCCTTAATAGGAATTTGCTGGGACATACCTGCTGTATAAACGAACAACAGGAGTAAACATGTAAACAGTTTTTTCATAAGTTGGTTGTTTTTGGTTTAAAAAAAGTAGATACTCAATATATATGGTGGGTTTAACATTGTAAAAAATGAAATATTGGAAAAATGTGTCTTGTCACATTTACAATTGGTTCCGATTCTGATTTGGTGAAAAAGCAGGTAAATATGCTTTGAAAAAGGAGGATAAAATTAATAAATTAAATGGCTTGTCAACTATAATATCAATATTTAACATATTTTAACAATGACAGGCGGACGGGCGGACAGGCGAACCTCCCCCTCTCCGGGCGGAGAGGGGGCAGGGGGTGAGGTATTAACAGGCCGACAGGCGAACTATACGTGATAAGTGATATGTCGTGAGGTGATATGAAAAAGCCGGAACCCCTTTCATGGGATTCCGGCTGTTCGATGTTCCCTTTCCCCTCACTTATTGGGGAGGGGCAGGGGGTGGGGTAGGATTATCTTGTCTTGATCAGTTTAATGATTTCGGTATAATCATCGGCGACGATCTTTACAAAATAGAGGCCGGTCGGAAGTGCAGAGGTGACAAACTCATGCTGCTTTTCCCCGATCATTTGGGAAGTGAGTACCTTTTCACCACGCATACCATACACATCAATCCTGACATTCCCAAGTTGCCTTTCACCCTTTTGAACGAGCGTGAAATTGCCATTGGTCGGGTTCGGGTAGATGGTGAACCAGGCTTTTTCAAGGCTGGGAGGATTATTCACCGGGTCACCAACAACAGTAGGCATCAAAGGTCCATCACCACAATAAGTAGTAGATATTTTGCCAAGCATGTAACCACCACTCATCACGGTTGTTCCCGGCATGATCATGATATTCACTCCCGCGATGAAAGTCGCGCTGCCGGTGCTCTCTACCGTGAAAGCAGGTCCTCCGCCAACGGTGATGGTATTGGTGGCATTGAAGCACTGAGTCTGACCGGCACCAACCGTACCTGTCGCGGTATAATTCGCGGGGACAGGGTTACAATCGGAGGTGAATGTAAAGAATATTGTGGCAACATTAAATACCAGTCCGGCCGGATGGGTAAAAATAATATTTCCCAGCGGATCCCTGACAACAAAACCGCATTCTTCCGGGTATGATCCTGCATTAACTACCATAATTTCTGTTGACATGGCGTCGCAAAGCGTAATGTTTTCAGGACCGTAAGTGGATCCGGAAGTAAATCCTGTTCCAAAGGTGCCAACAACTATTCCGCCCTGTCTGAATCCAAGCACTGCACCATTCCATCCATCACCATATGAATCAGTAAGGTCGACGGTGAAAACACATTGGTCAACCGCGTCACAAAGAGGAGTATTGAAGCTGAATGGTCCTGCCCAGGTACTGAATTCTGTGCCGCAATTTGACCTTACATAAAACTGGTACGCGGTTCCAAAGGTCAGTCCGGAAATTGGATTTACAGAAGTTGATGATGTTGCTGTACCGGATCCGGCAGGCGGAGCTAATGGCGCAAGTCCGTAAACATATTCCCATGAAGTTGCCAGGCCGACTTCTGTCCAGGCAAGATTAGCCGAATTTGCCGTTATGCCGGTCACGTTAAGGTCAACAGGAGCTGGACAGGTGGCCCACGATGTCACGCCGGCAATGTTTGAGTTGGCTGTTCCGTTCGAATATACAGCAGTGACCATATAATAGTACTGGGTGGAAGGTGTAACAGTCACATCCTGGAAAGCGGTCCCGGTAAGGCCGGTCCAGGTGTCGGTCCAGGTTCCGGAAATTTCACCTCTGTTCAGGGTATAATTGGTAAATGACCGGTTCGGATTTAATGGTTCAAGAACGGCAGGTGCAATAAGTCCGGCAGGCGCTGGGCCTGAAAGTACTTTCGGCTCTGCATTCACCGATACAACCGGTAAATCCTCCATTCCTTCGACCTCGCCTCCTGAGGTAAGCACAATCGGTTCGGTGTTGCTTTTATCATCGGGGATGGTCATATAGGCACGCATGAAAAAATTCCCGGCCCAGAGGGTCCAAAGCGCTCCGCCGGTAGAGGTATAACCGCACCTTGCATGGCTGTTATGCCCGTCGTAGGCGATCAGAGGTCCGTTTGAACTGGCGGCTGTCCATTGGGCAACGATATAATAATTTTGGCCGGCAGTTACCGCGAGCGGAGTGGTAAGTGTCTTAAGGATCCATTCGCCACTCAGAGAGTTCACCATCACACTTGACCAGGTTTCAATCGGTGCAGCGAGGTTGGGAACGCCACCGTTATCCGGGCAAAGGGTGATCGTTTCCCATGCAGACGGGGCGTTCTGTGCACGGGTCATCATGCCGATGTTGGTCATGGTACCATTAACCGGGATGGTGATCTTGGTATACATCCGTTGATTGATTGTGGAAGGTGGTGTAAACCACAAGAAATTGGTTACAACATTGTTATCGTAACGGATCTCCTGCATCGACATCGGTGCCTCCCAGGTCAGGTTCACATAAGGGCCATACACCGGGGTTGCGGTCAGGTTACGTGGTGCATTGAGATATCCGGTACCCGTTAGCGGAACGGTGTGATCGGTCTCATTTTCAGTAATCCTGAGATTGGCCGTTTTAACACCAATGGCGTTCGGCATAAACAAAACACTTACCGTGTAGGAGGCTCCCGCGCCCAGAACTTTGGGGTAGGCAGCGCCATCGGTAAGTACAAACTGGCCCGCGTCAACGCCTTCCAAAACCAGGGCATCCACCATAATTGTACCGACACCATAGTTCTTGATTCTGAATACCTGTGACAAAGACTGTATTCCAAGATTGACCTCCTCAAAATCCATCGAAGCAGGAGCCACACTGAATACAGGTGTGGTAGCCACATGGTAATCGATCTGTAATGTCGGTTTGTATGTAACATCATCATCCCCCGACATACGATACAGAAACGTGGAGGATCTTGTAATTCCGAATCCTGCCCAACCGGAATTCAACTGGTCATTAAGATAGGTCGCTCCGGCGGCGCTCAGAACAGAAGTAAACCACATCGGAGCTGTGCCACCCCATGCTCCCGACCACAATGACCCACCGTCGGCGCAATCTGCCCACACGAGTCCCCCGTTAGTTGTCAACGGGTCAAAAGCAAGAGGATAGATGTTATTTGCCCCGGCCGAAGTACCTTCCCTGTAAAAGTTATAATAATTCATGGTACCCTTGGATATGATTGCATTTGCCGGCAGTGAAGAAAGATCAAATTTTACAAATCCACGCCCTGAAGTATCATTTGCTGTTGTGGAAATATTCATCCAGGGACCTTTTTTAGTACCTGTAACAGCTGAAACATAACCGGTTCCACCAGTTACCGGATAGACTATGGTTGAATATTGCTCAAGGGTCGTGAATATAACCGGCCCGGACCATGTGCTGTATGAGCCAAGGCCGCAATCCTGTCTGACATAAACATAATAATTCGAAACGGGACTTAAACCAGTCAGGGGATATGGATTCGTCCCGACACCCGTAATAATCGTACCGGTTCCGCCAACGTGCGCACCGATGGCATAATCGATCTGATAGGTGCCAATGTCTCCTGTCCACCCGATGTTTGCACTTGAGTAGGTGATGAAGGTTGCGGTAATTAAAGTGGGCGCTGCACAGGCGACCGATTCAACCGTTAAGGTAACAGGCACATTGATCGTAGGTGTCGTAGGATCATTGCTCACAATATCGAAGCTGCCATTATAAGTCCCAACGGCCAGGCCAATGGCATTAAAAGTCACATTAAGCACATTGGTGTCTATCGGATAAACTGTTCCGGCGGCCGGACTAACCGTTAACCAGGCAGGAGCTCCGCTAGTAGTAAAGGTAATGTTGGCAGTACCGGTATTTGAAACCGTCAGCAGTTGGGTCTCAGTCGTATTGGTTGGAATCGTACTGGTAAGGCTGGTTGGGGCTATTGAGATGGCTGGTGTCGGAACATAGGTGGTAAAAGAGACATCGTCCCAAAAGAATTTGGGTAATTCACTTGTACCGGCTTTGGCTCCGGCATAAAGATCAACGCCACCAAGCTGGTTGGTTCCAGTGATTTCACCCCCCTGATAGTGGAATGGCCACTGATGTATCGCGTACCCGTTAATGATCAATGTAATAAGATCGGCATCTATATCGATCAGTTGCCTTGCTTCAAACCATGTATCCTTCGGAGAACCGCCGGGGAAAACGAAAGGAAGTGCCGGCGCAACGGTACCTGCCAGCAGCTCTATATCTCCGTTTGCACGGAAATAGACCTCAAATGCCCATTCAATACCTGGCGCCTCCATATGCTGAATGTTATAGTAACCGCAGTATCCGGTTTCAACATACATCCACCATTTAAGATCATATTTCCCGGTAGTCAGGTCTCCAAGTTTCAATACCTGGTCGGTACCAGGTGAGGGAACCTCATCAGCAACAACAGATTTTGTCCCGCTGTGGGCAAAAGCCGTGCTGATCTGACCGTCTTCTGGTCCATTGACAGCACCGCTCCAGGTAGTCCACCAGGTAGGATTTTGCCCGGCAAGCCAGAGACCAACAGTATAACTTTCAAAATCATCATTGTAGGGTTGTGAATAAACTCCAATCCACACAAACATGGCTGCAATAACTAGTAATAATTTTCTCATAATAATTTGTTTTAGGTTGGTTAATACAAAGTTATTTATTCCTTAATGTATATGGCGAGTGATGAATTTTAGAAGAAGGGAGATCGAAATAGGATCATTTATCATACTTACAAGTAGTTAGGATGTAACTTCATGGTAATGATGATCGTAAATACCCTGGGGATAGGGGGGCATAAATTTAATAAAAAAAATGGCTTATTCATACCAAATATAAGATTTAACATATTTTAACATTGACAGGCGGACAGGCGGGCGGACAGGCGGACCTCCCCCTCTCCGGGCGGAGAGGGGGCCAGGGGGTGAGGTATTAACAGGCGGACAGGCGGACAGGCTACTTAATTAATAATGGTTTCGCCGTTTACGGTCAGGGTAATGCCGTCACTGACTGTCAGTTTCCCCCCGGAAAGGATCACAAGGTCTTTCCCTGGATTCAGATTTTTGTTCACAATGGTTGTGGACGCGTGACCTATGGTTACATCGCAGTTGGCTCCGACTTCTAAATTCCCGGTGCCGCTGATGGCCTGGGCTGATGTACCATCGAATTTCAGGATACCCTGGGATGGATTAAACCGGAGAATACCGCTATTGACCAGCAGGTTTCCGCGAATGGTGCATCCACCGGGAAAATCGAATCCGGCCAGTATGGCATTGGTAATGGAAAGGTTGTCAAAGGTGCAAACCGCTGTACCGGATATTACAGACTGGTTAAATCCGGGAAAGTCGATCTCGAAATGGGAATAGTTGCGTCCTGACAGCGAAGGAACTGAATTTGCCTTGTGCTTATACTGGCTGCCTGTCAGGAAAACAACTACACTGGCCGGACTCTCCGCCCCGAAAGGCGGTAGTCCGGATTCAAGCACGTAAACCGATCCTCCGCCAAAACTGACCGAATTGATCGCTGTTGTACCAAATGGCGCCCCGCTGAATCCTGATCCCGCTGTGAAAACTGATCCGCTGTCGAAAACCATGGAACCGGGACCTGTTCCCGTCATCCTGTGTGCGGCATTCCGGAATATAATGTTCCCCGAGATGGCGCCGGTAAATCCGGAAGGCAGGTTTATCGTTACCGGACTGAGGTTTTCGATCGTGAGCACAGAGCCGGTGGTTACTTCAAACTGGGGTGCGCCGGAACCTGTAACTCCAATGGTGATCGTACCGGAAGCACTGCTTCCCGTAAATGTGACCATGGCATTGTTGATGATCCTGAGCCTGCCTACTGTTTGGGGACTTGAAAAATCAACCGTTACATTGGAAACCGATTTCACATTACCGTCAAAAAGCAGAATATCGCCTGTAACGACAACGTTCCTTGCCGGGGTCCAGCTTGAAGCAGAGGACCAATTGCCTGAGGTGACATTCCAGGTATAGGTGGCAGGCTGGGGCATGTATTGCGGCCATATCATGCCTGCATATTCCGGGTGGTCGATAAAGGGATTGCGGTTGTGCTGCACGTTCTTGTAAATTGAATCGTTCCGGTTGATCTCCTTCTGCGAAACCGGGTCCTGCAGGTTCCAGAGCAGCATCAGGGTCTGTGCCCAGGGCAGCAATTGCGATCCCGATGTCATGGGACTGCCGGGCCAACCGCTGTCTTCATTATAATATCGTGTTTCCATGTAAAAATAGGTACGGGCAAAGTCTCCCTTGTACTCATCGCGGGGTTCAAATACAGTTCCGGTATATCCTGGGGAGACACTATTTCCACGCTTGCTGCCGTTCAGCGAGGTCCATGTCGCGGTACCGACCTTGCCATAGGGATAATTGTCGCGCATACCGTTCACTTTTCCATCGGTGGGGTACAAGTGAAAAATGTCACTGTTCATCGGAGATACATCCCCGAACCAGCTTTTCGGCCAGGAGTGCTCCCTGTTGTAACAGTCACCTTCATTGGAATAACCGCCGCACTGATCCGATATAAAAGTATATTCATAGGGAGGTGTCCCCCCTGGGATATCGGAATACATATCCCACACTTTCCCATTTGCCTTCTTATCTGTCTTCTGGAACCATGTCCAAAGGGAGTTATAAGAAACCACGGTGTGGTTATCGATGATGTCGTGCAACGCTTGTTGCAGGGCGGTTCCGGAAAGGCCGGTTGCGGGATTGTAGTACCCTGGCGGGATCTGGGCCTGCGCAATTGTGATGAAAGGGAAAATAATGATTGTCAGGACCCTGAAAACAAATCTCATGAAAAGAGGGTTAATTTTTCTGAATGCAAAGGTAGGGAAAAGGAAAACCTGCTTAAAACTTAAAACTTAATCACTTAACACTCTTACTCATCCCGAATACACTCTCCAAATAGTGTTGTTTTATTCCAAAAAATTCCCTGATAGCACGAATTTGCTCCATGCTCTTTTTCCTCCCGGCAGGTTTCCCTTGTATTTTCCGTCCAACGATCATCAGATTTTTCGGGGTGTGTTCCGTGGAAATAAATTCAAACACCTTTGTTTTATAACCATAGGACTCTAATACCAGGGCACGGATGCCGTCGGTAATAATTTCAGCCATCCGCTCTTCCAGGATGCCATGTTTTGTAATAGAATTCAACTCATTGGTCACATGAAACTCCTTGCGTACCTGCTTGTGGCAGCATGGCGCGCAAACGATCAGGGACGCTCCCGCTGTTATTCCCCTGTAAATAGCATCATCGGTAGCCGTATCACAGGCATGCAGGGCAATTAACATGTCAATCTTTTCAAGTGCCGCATCACGGATGGTTCCGTTGATAAATTTCAATCGTGTAAATGAAGATTTTTCAGCAATGTCATTCGACGAATTTACCAGTTCATCCCTTGATTCCACACCCGTTATCAAGGGTTTTTTTCCAAGGATATTGGTCAGGTAGTCATATAGCGCGAAAGTGAGATATCCCTTGCCCGAGCCCATATCGGCAACATGAAATCCCTCAATCAAATTGAGTTCCCTGATGAAAGGTTCCAGTAATTCGATATACTTGTTTATCTGCTGATACTTGTCATTCATCTCATTCCGAACCTTAAAGTCAGCATTCAGGATCCCCAGTTCCCTCAGGTAAATATTATTTTGTGTGGTAATGATCCGTTCCTTCACGCGATCATGCGCGAGTGTGACAACCTGATTCGAAGCAGCCGGGTTTGACCTGATCTTTACCTTACCGCTACCTGTAATGAACAACCGGAACGTTTCGTTGACCGAAAACAGATCGGCATTGAAAAATTCATTTTCCAGCGATTTTTTTACCAGTAACAATGCCTCCTCCACATCATAATTCCTGGTGACATCCCTGGTTTTATACCGGTATACGAAGTTCAGCCTGATCCCTTTTTTAATTTCAACCATGGAAATGATAATGCTTTTCATATCCGCGGAATGATCCCTTTGGCTGCTTAACACGAGCTTTATCAGCGCTTTTTCGTTGATCAGGCGGATTAGTTTGTCAAAGAAATCAGTCATTTGCTTATTTTCCATATTCATTCCTTAGGTCCCGGCAATGAAGGTGAATGGCATGAAAAAGACTTTCCGTTTTGTTCCTTTCCTCAAATTAAACCTTGTTTTGAAAGGTGCCGCAAAAATCGTAATTTTTTGTCAGCTTTGAAAATTTATCCCTTCCATGAATACAGGCACGGATTCCTGTGATGAACCAAATCGGTTTAATGGAAAAATAAGTTTTTATCCCGAAAATCGTCAATTTCATAGCGTTTACAGAAAAGTTTTTCCATTTATTGCCGATTAGTTTAGATTTGCAGGACTTAATAAACTTTTCACCGGATGCAAGTCAAATTATTCCATGTTGCTATATTAATGTGTATGCTGCTTCCCACCAGGGTCTTTGCCCAGGACGTACTGCAATGGCGCGGTGTTGACCGCACCGGGTTTTATCACGACTCGATCCTGTTGAAAAGCTGGCCGGAGGCTGGTCCTCCCCTGTTATGGGAATTTGAAGGCCTTGGCAATGGATATGGTTCGCCGGTGATCACTTCCGACATAATCTATGTTAATGGTGAAATTGATTCGGTCAGTTATCTTTTTGCCCTTGACCATTCGGGAAAATTCCTCTGGAAAGCTCCGATTGGAAAGGAATGGACCCTGAATTACCCGGGTACCCGCAATACACCGACTTTTGTCGATGACCTGGTTTATGTAACAGCCGGTATGGGGACTGTGGCCTGTCTTGATGCTAAAACCGGGATAAAACGTTGGTCGGTCGATATGGTGACCGATTTTCATGCCCCGATGACGCGTTTCGGATTCTCTGAATCACTGCTGGTCAATGGCGATGACGTTTTTTGTTCCCCGGGAAACGCCGATACCAATGTGGTTGCTCTTGACCGTTTTACAGGCAAGATCAGGTGGATCTGTAAAGGGTTGGGACAAATGACTTCATACTGTTCACCGTCGATCATCCGATTACCCGAAAGAGAGATACTGGTCACCTTCTCAAAAAGCGCCCTCCTTGGTATCGACATCAAAGATGGCACGCTCCTGTGGTCACACAACCAGGACGGTGAAGGCGATGTGCATATCAACACCCCGCTCTTTGAAAACGGATTTATTTACTACATCACCGGCGACGGAAACGGATCTGTAAAATTAAAGCTGTCGGCCGATGGAAAAGAGATCACCGAAGTGTGGAGAAATGCTGCATGCGACAATACCATGGGCTGCTTTATCAAACTTCACGACTATATCTATACGGCCAGTTACGGAAGAAGATACTGGTTCAGCCTCAATGCAATTACCGGGAAAATTGCCGATTCGGTGAAATTCGACAAGGGAGTGACCATATATGCCGATGGCATGTTGTACTGTTACAATGAAAAAGGACAATTGGGGCTCTTCAGACCTGATGGTCCAAAAATGGAAGAAGTCAGCTTGTTCAGGATAACCCGTGGAACCAAGGCACATTACGCGCATCCGGTCATTAACCGGGGAATCCTGTATTTGAGGCATGGAAGGTCGTTGCTGGCCTATGATGTAAAAAAGAGGTAGCGAGGTAGCGAAATAGTGAAAAAGTGAAAAAAGATATGAAAACAGGATGGTTATTTTTAGGTCTTTTTTTTATACTCGCTTTGGGTTTGCCGGCACAGGAACAGAAGCTGGAGCAGATACTCGACAAATATTACCAGGCCGGGAATTTTGATAAGCTCAGCAGGGTGAAAACGATCATCATGACCGGCAGTCTGGTTCAGCAGGATCGGATGCCGGTAAAGATCGTTCGTGTCCGTCCTGATAAGTACATGATGGAGTATGATGTAGTCGATCTGACCGCGTACCAGGTCTATGATGGCCAAACGGCATGGATGACGGCTCCCTGGACCGGGAATGCCACCGCCCAGGTCATGACGCCTGAACGGGCTGTCGATCTTAAGATCAGGGCCGACATGGATGGCATCCTGTTCAACTGGAAGGAAAAGGGGCATTTCGTTGAACTGGCCGGGAAGGATACGCTGAACGGCCTTGGGTTGTACAAAATAAAGGTAGTCCGAAAAGATGGAGGTACTGAATACAATTTCATCGACATCAACGGCTTCATGCTTCAAAAAAGGATTTTCTTCCGTCAGTCGGGAGGAAAGGAGATCATGGTTGAAAATTTTTTCAGGGATTACCGTATGGTTGATGGCATCCCGTTTCCCTTTATCATCGAAACAAAATATTCGGGCCGCGAAAGCGAAATCCAGTTTGAAACCGTTAACCTGAACGAGCCGGTTGACCTTAAGATCTTTACAATACCTGAAAAAAAATAGGAAAACCATGCAATACTTTAAAAATGACAGTTATGAAGTAACCTTTCTTTTTATCGTTCGTCATATTTCGATTAATAAAATCCACTTTATATAAATCAACCAAAGTAGGTTCTCATGAAAAAAATCAATATTACTTTATGTATCCTGTTATTTCTTGCGACATCATCATTCGCGCAGGAAGGGATGTGGTTGCTGACGCAACTCGATCAATTGGATCTCAATAAAAAAGGACTGGCAATTCCGGTCGGGGATGTTTACAGTAAAGACAAACCAATGTTATACAGCGCCATCCTCCAGGTGGGTGGAGGTACCGGCTCGTTTGTTTCCCCCGACGGCCTCGTTCTGACCAACCATCATGTGGCCTTCACCGCATTGCAACGGGCATCGTCGACCAGCGCCAATTATCTTACGGATGGTTTTCTTGCACGAACGCGAAGTGAGGAGATCAAGGCCCCCGGATACAAGGCATTGATGGTCATTGATATAAAGGATGTTACCAATGAGGTACTGGCAGCATCCAGGGGAATTACAGATCCTACGGAGAAAGACAAAAAGATCAATTCCAAAATTAACGCGATGACTGAACTTCTTGAAAAAGATAAAAAAGATATCAAGGCACAGGTTTCGCAAATGTACAACGGGAAACAGTATATCCTCTTTGTTTACAAGGAGTTCAAAGATATGCGCATCGTTTATGCGCCACCTTCGTCGATTGGTAATTATGGCGGGGAAACGGATAACTGGATGTGGCCACGGCATACCGGTGATTTTTCATTTCTGCGTATTTATACGGCTCGCGACGGGACCGGCGCCGAATACGATGTTCAGAACATCCCCTATAAACCAAAGGTTTGGCTTCGAACGACCCGGGATAACTTAAAGCCGGACGATTTTACCTTTATCATGGGCTTTCCGGGAAATACAACCCGTTACCGTTCATCCACTTCCGTGCATTGGAACCAGGAATACAATTATCCTTTTTCCGTTAAAAACTACAGGGAAGTTATTGATCTCTGTGATGACCTTACCAGGAATGACCCTGCCGGAAAATTAAAAGTTGCCAGTTTGACCAAAGGCCTTGCCAATGCCATGAAAAACTATCAGGGTAAGGTTGAAGGCATGAAGAAGACGGATTTTCTGCGGAAGAAGCTCGATTTCGAAAAGGAATTCCTTGCATGGACTTACAGCAGCCAGGCCAACAAGGAAAAATACAGCACCATCCTTTCGAGGGAAAAAGAACAGTACGGTATGATCGGCGATACAAAGGACCGTGACAATGTTTATGGGATTTTCCAGGGTCTTGCCGGGCTTCAGCTAAGGATGGCGGAACAGATCTACTATGTTGCACGGGAAATGGAAAAACCGGTTGGGGAGCGACAGCCGGGACTTACCGAAGAATCGGTGAAAGAAGGTATGGATGGGTTGCAATATCCTTACGCGAACTATTATGAACCGGTTGACAAAGCCTTACTTGTGAGGGCACTGAAAAAGGCTGACGCTTTACCTGCAGGTCAGCGGATCACCGGGCTGGAATATATCCTGGGAGATAAAACCGTTGCGCTTGAGCAGTTCGTTGACAATGCCGTCGCGACTTCCAGGCTGAATGACCTTGAATTTGCAAAATCACTGTATAAAAAAACGTCAAAAGAGCTGGAAGCACTCGACGATCCCTTTATAAAGATGGCCATACAATTATATCCCATGGGACAGGATATCCAGAAGACCAACGAGGTTTTTGCTGCAAACGTCACCGATATCCGGAAGGAATACCTGGATGCACTCTTCGCCTGGAAAGGCAAGAGCCTGTATCCCGATGCCAACGGGACGATCCGTTTTACTTCAGGCAGGGTTAAAGGATACAAACCACGGAATGCGGTGTGGTACGATCCGTTTACCTCGCTCAGGGGGGTGGTGGAAAAAAATACGGGTGCTGAACCATTCGATGCCCCGGCAGGATTGGTCGAAATGTCTCAGAAAAGGGATTTCGGGAATTGGATGGACCCGGTTCTGAAGGATGTACCGCTGGCATTTCTGACCACTTGTGATATTACGGGTGGCAACAGCGGCAGCCCCGTGATGAATGCAAGGGGAGAACTTGCCGGCGTTGTCTTCGACGGAAACTATGAAGCTATGATCGGCGACTGGCAGTATGATGCAGACCTTCAGCGTGCCATTTCATGCGATATCCGATATATCCTGTACATCACCCAGAAATTTGGGAACGCCGGTTTTTTGCTGGATGAAATGCAGGCAAAACGCTGAAATACTGGTCATCGGACCAGGTATGTCCCACGTCCCTCGTCCCACGTTCAATGCCGGCACAACCCCTGGATGGTATGGAACACATCATGTAAGTCGGCCAGTTTTTTCGTGACGGTTTTGTCATCGGCCTTTTTTAACACCAACTGATTAAGTGCCGATGCCCCCTTGACAAGGTCGACCATTGATTTCTTAATTTCCGGCGTGTTGAATGAAGGAGGGATCTTGCCATTTTGTAACGCCTGAGCCTTTGCAAGGAGCTCGCCGGAACGTTCGCGGATAGGTTTCAGGTCACCTTCTTCAGATGGGTGAAACGTTTCGGCCATCACCAGATGGAAGTCATTCAATTCTTTCCAATTCTCCTTTTCAATGGTCTTCAACAACGGACTGTCCAACGCTGCCATGTAGTTTTTATTAACCTCTTCCCAGTTAAATGCATTCAGAATGGCAGATAAATAATCGCTACGCTTATACTGATACTTCAGGTAGTAGGCATGTTCCCATACATCAATGCAAAGGATCGGGATCCCCCTTTCAGGCGAAATATCCATGATGGGGTTATCCTGATTCGGGGATGAACTTACGGCCAGTTTTTTATCGGGAGTTACATAAAGCCATGCCCAACCGGATCCGAATCGTGTTGCACCGGCCTTATTCAATAGTTTTTTAAGACTGTCGAGTGAGCCAAACGTTTCTGCAATCGCTTTTCCAACCTCGCTTTGCATATCGAACGGGCTGTGCAGCGACAAGATGTTCCAGAACAGTGAGTGGTTGTAATGCCCGCCGGCATTGTTGTGAATTGCATTGTCCAGTTCACCGGCATACAACATAAGTTCATCCAGGGAATAGGATTCATATTTGCTGCCTTTCAACGCAGCGTTAAGGTTTTTAACATAGGCCGCATGATGCTTCGAATAATGGATTTCCATGGTAGCGGCATCAACGACCGGCTCCAGCGCGTTATAGGCGTAAGGTAATTTTGGCAATTCAAACGGATAATTTTGTGCCGGTAACACGGAGGTCATTGCACCTAACGAGAATGTGATAGCAATAGCTAGGTTACGTTGCTTGTTTTTCATGATTCATCTGATTTAATTAACCTGAATTATTCCTGATCGTTATTTGGTACAAATCTAAATAAGATTACAATAAAAAACAAATCGAATTTCAGGGGGTCATGGTTACCGTACCATAAACAACCATAGATTTACCGGGATTGATGGTAAGATTGCCTCCATATTGAATCGTGAGGTCATGGCAAAAGGTTGTGTTGTTCGTGTTGATGACCGGGTCATGGGCAGTATCCGGAATAGTTACATTGTTCAGGGTTGTGGGTACCTTTGCCAGGTTCCAGTTACCTGGGTTGTTCCAGTCAGAATCAATATTCCCCGTCCAGGTGATGCCGGTAAAGGAGGAGGGTTCCGCGGTTCGGATTTCCAGGGCCGGATCTCCAAAAACATTGCAGTCGTAATGGACCCAACGCTGGGCCCCGGGCTCGAATTCGCCCGGAAGCGATATCCATGGCGCTGTTTTGATCTTGGAGATCAGATGGACAGTTCCCAGGTGTTTCTCAGGAAGGGTATCAGTATAAAGTGCGCTTACAAATTCCCTTTCCAGGTGTTCGGAAGGGCCTTCGGTGAATCCCTGGTTGAACCAGCCATATCGTGAGTTGAAAATTCCGGCAACAAGGAAATTATCGATCGTGACTGCCTTTGCAGCGATGCATCCGCCACCGGCGTCAAAAGCGCCGTCATCACAACCCTGGGTATAAAGAAATTGGAAATTATGTATGATCCCGTTCACTTGCGAAAAATTGGCATTTGTGATGGACGACATCGAAAGACGCATCATATAGGCAGTATTTGCATGCCCCAGGTGATGAATGAACGAATTGCCCTGGTTGATTTTTTCGAGCAGCATGGCAGAACTCCATGCCCAGTAAGTTAATGGCGGCGATATAAGGGTATCGTACAGCGTTTCGATCTGGTTGGTTGCTGAAGGAATGCCATGGGTAAAGTATCCGTTATCGGCATGATCATCGATGAGCAGATCCATGTAATCGCTCCCGAAGGTGACAGGATCATGGTATAAATATTCTCCTGCAAGAAGGGGTTTGGAAAACTCACCGAGTACCGGGTTGGTTTGATAAGCGATGGTTTTGCGTATCATCCGGTGAAGTTCGGCCGTATCATTCACCGTTAACCGGGCAACGGAAATATCCGGCAACAGATCGGGATTATCATCCAGCTCTGCATAAATATGATTCCCGTTGGCATCATATGTCCCATCCATTCCCGAATAATAAAGATCGGCGGGGATATTGTAATCCGAGTAAGGGGTGTTCCCTGACTGAACAAAGCAGTAAAAACCACGACAGGGTACCAGCGCCGGATTTCCGGCTAACAAAACATAATCGATTCCGTGGTTTTGAACCTGGTTTATAATAAAGTTCCTGATCTTTTCCTGAAGGTCATTTCCGGTCATGGTAGCTGAAATACTATCGGTGCCAATTACGATCGCTGAAATCCCCATGTTGCCATACATGCTGATCAGCGGCTGGAATTCGTTTTTAAAACCAACCGGCGAGATGATCAGGTATTCATAATTTGTCGCCGGTGATTTTCTTTGAGGATACCGGTCCATCATTTCAGGATTCATCGCGAATGATCTCACTATGCCGGCTTTTTTTCCGTCGTCGGGTAAATTTTGAAGTACGGTCCTGGATCGTGCGTCTGTCCGGGTCGTTATTCTTACGGTCACCTTTTTAAAATATGTCAACGTTTTTCTTCCGGGATTGTATCTTACCGGGGTAAAGGTGCAAAGTGCGAAGGCATATCCGTTCAGGTATTGTGTCAGCAACTTTCCGGTCATAGTGCCGGGATAAATGTCATTTTGTTGATACACTTTTTCATTCCTGACGAATTCCGGGGATTTATCTGCAGAAACAGGCTGAACGTATTGTTTCGGAAATAATAATAAGGAACCCTGAACGGAAGTTTCATTTTCTTCAATGAGTTCAATTGATTCGGCAATTTCACCGGGAGGCAGCATCAGCACTACGTCGTGCCAGGGAAGCACAGGTTCCCCGGGAATACCGGAAAGGATCGTGTTTCCGAAATTCATGGTTTGATAAGGACCAATGGACTCAATTTTATATTGATCGAAATAAAAGGTCTTCTCAACCAATCCGGCATGAAGGATGAATCCCTGACATACCACCAGCAAAAATAAAACGGTGATTTTCATAGTTTTTGGATTTGACTGGTAAAGATAATAAGAATTACCGCCCTAAACCAAATCGATTATTATCTCTTGTATGGAGTAAATCCGTGACAGCCCGGGGAACAGGAGCCTCCGTCGACGGTTGGTTCAAAATTCATCATGAACGACCATTTGGTAAAGGGAACTTTATCGACGATCAGAAACTTATTGTTTGAGGCATGCGCATCATGACAGATAACACAACTCCTTCCACGTGTCCCGCTCAGATGGACATGATGCAGGTTCTGCGCACCATTCCTGAAGTTTGTCGTTGTTGTTGTTTCGGATAAATCCATTAAATCACTGTTATGGCACTTCCAACACAACGCATAACTCTCCCTTTTTGCCGGGACATACTTATCAACCGGAAAATGTTTTATCAACAAATTCTTAGTAGAAGAAGCGTGTGGGTCGTGACAATCTGTACATCCATCCTTTAATGGCTTATGGATCACTTTGCCCGATAAAAGCAACCTGATGTTTTTGGTTCTCTTTCCGTTTAACTCTACCTCCTTATCATGACAACTGAGGCAGAGTTCCTTTTTCTCACCGGTCAGCAAATTTTCTTCATCCGAGGAATGAGGTGAATGACAATTCATGCATTGTTTCTTTTCATTAACCGCCCGGTGAATAAAACGGACCGTATCAAGGAACTTTCTCACACTGTCATGACAGACAAAACACAATGATGGGATTTTCTTTGTCAGAAACAGACCTTTGGCAACCTTTTCGGGATGGTCGGTGGGATTCATCCGGTGGCAGTTCACGCATCCTTTGTTTTCCGTTGCATGCAATTTCTTCTTCAAGCCTTGGCTGGCATGACACTTTGCACAATTCAGATCTTTGAGATCGTTGGACACATAATTTATAAAATAGCCGTTCCCATTGTTATTCCGCTCTACAGGATTTCGATTTAAATTTGTGGACAAGTATATGAATGGCAAACAAACAAGGATCGTCAGAATCCTTTCCATGTTAAAATTTTCTTGAAATTTGAATATAGGTCCCTTTGAAATTGAGCTTGTCACCAATATAATTTCGCTTGTATATTTCTAATCCGGCCGTTACATACAACTGGTAGATCACAGAGGTAAACTCAAGTCTTGCAGTCAGCAGATCCAGGTTGATCCCACGCCCTTGCTGCTTTCGGTACATGACATCCAGGTTGAATTTTGTCTGCCTGACGATGATATATTCCACCTTGCCCGTAACATCAATATACCTCTGAACCCTGGATTCAGGTTCATTCAGCATGGTATAATTCTGCATGTTACCATTGAGGATCATCGTCAGCCGGTTGCTGATGCTTTTTTGAAAATTTAAAAAGTACCGTACCATGCGATAAGGCAAAATGGAACTCTTATAATCCTCATATTCAGCTCCCCCACTAATCATGTTGAATCCCAAACGTAGCCCTGCAACATTTTGTGTGAAATAATTCAACGTAATGTAATCCGTATTTTCGAGATTTCTGTAATTCTGCAGCGAGAGCCGGTAATAAAATTCAACCTTCCCCTTAAATACGGCAAAACTGGTAGCAAACATATGATTGTCAGCATCATACTTATACGAACTGGGCTGGCTGGCCGTATAATCCATGTACACGGCGCCCCCATTTTGTATCTGCCCGCTGGGTATCCTGCGAATTTCTATATACTTTCCCCGTTCAATCAGGATAAAATCAAATCCTGACTGGTAAATAATGGTACCGGTAATATCCTTGACAACCACCGTCTGAATCCTGATATAGGGCCTGCTTAACAAAACAATTTTATTGTCGGAAAGTATGTATTCTTCGTTGGCAATATTCAGGTTAACCGAATCACTTGAATACTTCTGCTGGTATCTGAAATAACCGTACGACAATTGCAGGTGTCCCCACGGTACCTGCTTATTATAATTAAAATCAAATCCGGTTTTGCTGTTGTATTCAGTATAAACTGTATGGCTGAGGTTGGTATATTCGAAAAAGAACCTCGAATCGAGACTTTTATACAGTTTATGACTGAGCGTGTTCGACATTGAGTTCTGAGTCAGCCTGGCAAGAGATTGGTTCAGAATATAATAGTTGTAATTGGTTGAAAACATAAAATTTACCGGCAATTTGATCAGGAGGTTTTCCATGAACTGAAACCGGCTAAAGTCAGAACTCCCCTGTTGATTTATGTCAGAAATACTCGTATAGAACGTGAATATTTTCTTTTCTCCGAGGGCGATATTGCTGTTGAAATTTATTTCATCGGTGGTGTTGGCGGTAGAAAAATTATTTTCATTCCGGTTGGAATGGATTTTATGTGAATAGACCAGGCGTTGTTTGTCATAAGCTGTAAACGACTGATCGGCCATGACCTCAAAATGGATCTGATCCATTTTGAGTACCCGGCCGGTCTGGATCTCGGTTTGCAACAATTTCCTGCTGTAAAGATCCATTGAAACCGGTATATATTTATTGCTGTAAAGCATGGAACCTCCGATATATTTATTGGTGGTTTTTATATCGGTCAGATTTTCACGTTTTGCAAAATTCTCATCATAGTTGGACGAAGCATTGAATGTGATCTTTTTTCTTGGAAAGAAGGAAGTTATCATATTTAACTTTTTCACTGTCCTCACTTCCGACTGATCGGGCGATAAGATAAAGTTATCCCGGTTTGATTCCGGCATATAACCGGCACCAAGATCAATTTCACAAAAATTGGGATGCAATATATAGGTATTTGCATTCAGTAAAATGCCTCCTGCATAATAATAACTTTGCTGTTTTTCGACAAGTTGTTCAGTGCCCCGTTCCCAGTCCCTGTAAAGTCCCCTGAACATTAGTTCTCCGGAGTAACTCCGGATACCAAAAAATCTAAAGGAGTCCGGGTTCTTCTGTGGGAACAATTTCCCGGCAGAAAAAAAAAGACTGAATATTACAATATAGTATTTTGCTTTCAAACTCCCGGAAGTTTTTTCAGTATCATTCTGTTTTCTCCGCCGTGCGGACTATGGCATGAGGTACAATTATCATTGGCAATATCCTTATGCGCCTTGTTTTTTAAAACAAGCGCCGAATTATGGCAGTATAGACAAACCTGCTGGCTTACCCTTTTCAGCAACTTTTTGTTGTCTCCCTTGTGCGATTCATGGCAGGTGGAGCAATAACCTCCCTCGACCGGACCGTGGACCACTTTATACTTTTTGCTGAAATCGGGGTGACATTGATAGCAAAGCGCAGGTTGCTGCTTTAAAAATTTCCCCATGGTGTTTTGGTCATGACAGGTACCGCAGCGTTTCTCCTGAAAGGGTTTATGATAATTGATCAAAGGCATTTCTGCTTTGACAGGTGTGGATTTCAGCGCAAGTAATTTTGATCTGTTTATGGTATCAGGGGCAATACCTGTATTTTTTTCACCGGGGACGGGGACGCCATCAAAAAAAAATGAAAGTGTTTTGTGGCGGGGTACCGCCGAACAGCCGAACAAATTAATAATCAGGATGATTGTAACGGATGACAAGAATAAATATCCATGAACATTAATGCTGATTATCCTATATATTAATCTGACAATCATCCTTTAGTTTATTTGTATGTCAAATCCTCACTTTGATCTATGAATACAATGTTCCTTATTCTTTTTTTGATATGAATTCCTTCTGTTCAGGGGTTACTGATTCTATATATCCGTAGATATTTAATTTGTCGGGGCCAAACTGGTTGGTCACCAGGATCAGATACTTCATGGTATATTTCGGGTCGACATATTTTTCAAAATATTGCACATTATCATAATCAATGGTTACCTTGGCAGGCAGCCACATATCTCCCGGGCCCTGATAATTCCCTCCAAAAAACATCAGTAATTTTCCGTTTTTATTAAATACCTGGGTGTTTTCAAACCCGGCGTCGACCACATACAGATTTGATGCATGGTCAACGGCAATCCCTTTCGGGCGTGCGAACTGGCCCAGATTTTCACCATACGACCCCACGGTATCCCTGAGTTTACCTTGATGGGAGTATTTTTTTATTTTAAAATCCCCGAAGTCAGTGACGTAAACATATTCATTTGTAACAACCAGGTTGGTCGGAGAAAACAAATAACCGGTACTGTCGGTATGGACCGAAGGGAATTTCTGTATCAGCGTGAAACCCGAATCGTTGTTATATGCATTGATCTGATGTCCGGCAAGGTTAACAACCCAGATCGTGTCATTCAGGATCACAATGTCGGTCGGTTTGAAATTTTCTTTATCCCCAAAACTTGAGTAATATTCTCCATCCGGGTCAAATACAACTATTTGTTTCCGGTCAGCATCGGCCACAAATAAAAATCCCCTTTCGTCGACAAAACAATTAAGCGGTAGTTTCAGCGCGCCCGGGCCGGCAGGTACAAACTCATTAAAGGTGTTTTTCTCCAAATCGATGATATCAAGGCCGCGTTTGAAGGTATCACAAATGTAGATCTTACCCTTGTGTACAGTCACGCCATATGGTTTTCCAATGGTGCGTATTTCATCTGATCCCAGTATGAATCTTCTGAACCATCCCTGTTTCCCGGCGACGTCGCCTGAATGGCTGATCTTCTTAAGAAACTGTATCCTTGTTGTATCCGGAGGTGGAGGGTAAACAACAACACGCGTTCCTTTTCCAACCGGATGAATGTTCCTGGAACATGAAAACATCAGAGAAACCGCGACTGCAAATATTAAAATTCTTATGGCCATTTTGTTTTCTTTATTATATAGCGAAGGCTGTCTCTTAAGCCTGGGACACCAGCTTCACCGGCAGGAAGCTAAGACGCAAAGAATTGAAAATCAATAAAATTTGTTTCGAGTCTTTGTGTCTTCGCGGTGAAATGTGACTTTTGAGACAGCCTCTGATATAATAATCCGCAATGAACGGATTACAAGGATTACTATTTATTATGACAGGTCAGACACAGAGCACTAGCTGCATTGCTTTTCAATAAAAGGCTGGGAGGTGTACCGGGAGCATTGTTGTGAACATCATGACAGGATGCACATTGCACTTTTCCGCTGAACAACATATTCTGGTTAATGGTTCCGCCTAGCCCCGAAGGTGTCGTCATCGGATTGAACAAGCCTCCATCTGTGGTCGCCAATAAGGCGTCGTAGGTAAAAGAAATCGGATGATCATTGATCAAACTTGTACCCAGCAGGGTTGGACCGGTGAGAAAATGGGTACCGGATACATTGCCCCCGAAATTTTCAAGGGCAACAGTTCCGTCGTGGCAACTGAGGCATAATTTCGAACTTGCGTCTGGCTGGCCTACAACGGCATTCATGGTTGCCGAACTATACACAGCAAAAGTCGCAGTTGTTAACTGATGGTTCCATAATGGTGCATCTGTAAGTGTAACTGCATTGTGCGGAGTATGGCACACTTTGCAAAGTTCACCACTCGTGTTCCAGGTCTGTGCACTAAAATCGTGTAAAGACCCTACAATAGTCTGCGCATGGATAAAAGAAGCAAATGTAATGAGCGCGATTGACATGAATAGGCCGGCTAGATTTTTCATTGTTTTTACAATTTTTAGTTAAGAATATCGTCCCAATTTACAATAAGTGTGCCAATCATATTATATCACTGTATTTCAACACGTTGTACAATATGCTACGAAAAATTGATTAAATAGTGCAGGCTGAATGTATCGGGGTTGTTGGAATAGTAACCAACGGGAACCGGATAGTTGAATAAAAACTACTGACTACCGTGTTGATCGTGGATTCATTCAGGTTTAACGCCTGTTTGGAGACTTAAACTCAATACCGGAAATCCAATGGGTTATATAACCCAGCCAATGAGGGTCAAATGACCCACAGCCTGTTATAACCTGTATTTCTTGATTTTATATCTGAGCGTGTCCCTTGAAATTCGTAACAATTTGGAAGCCTTGGTTTGATTATTCTCAGCTTTATCCAAAGCTTGTTTGATTACCCGCTTTTCGAGTCCGTACAGGGAAAGTCCCTCATCCGGGATCTCAATATCATCCGCTGAAACGGAGTTATTGGTTGTCTGGGAACCTGTGGGCGACTGATCTGCAGTGGTTTCGAATCCACCGTTAAGACGTACTATTTCACCCGGAAGGCTGTCGGTTTGCAAAACTTTCATGGTCTCAAGGATAACTGCCCGTTCAATAACATTGCGCAATTCCCTTATATTTCCCGGCCAGTTATATTGGATTAACAAACCGATGGCGTCCTTGTTTATACTGGTAATGTTTTTCTTGAACTGGTTGTTGTAATATTTAATGAAGTACTCTGATAAAAGCGAAATATCTTCTTTATGCTCTCGTAAAGGAGGAAGTGTGATCTGGAATACTTTCAGCCTGTAATACAGATCCTCGCGGAATGATTTATCTTCGACTGCTTTTTTCAAATCCTTGTTTGTCGCTGCAATGATCCTGATCTCCACGGGAATGTTAGCGGTGCCTCCTACACGCCTGATCACCCTGTTTTCCAGAACTCCTAAGAGTTTGATCTGTGTTGAAAGATTGATTTCGCCGATTTCATCCAGGAAAACAGTTCCGCCATCCGCTATTTCAAATAATCCTTTTTTCTGCTGTTTTGCATCTGTGAATGCGCCTTTTTCATATCCGAAAAGCTCACTCTCCAGAAGTGTCTCGGGCAATGATGCGCAGTTGATGGTCACGAACGGTTTGTCCTTTTGAGAACTGTCATGATGAATGGCACGTGCGAACAGATCCTTCCCGGTACCACTTTCGCCCAGAAGTAAAATAGTGGTGGTTTGCGTCCTTGCTATCTTTTTCGAAAGTTGAATTATTTGTTTCAGAACAGGCGATTCGCCGATGATGTGGTCGAAAGTGACCGTTTCTTTTTGCTGACGTCTTAACAGCTGAACTTCCTTGGTTATTTCCAGCTTTTGTTTGATATTATCAAGTATCACATCAACTTCTTCAAAAGAAAATGGTTTGTTAATATACTCTGAAGCGCCCGCCTTCATTGCATTTACAGCAGTATCTATTGATCCGAATGCCGTCATGAACACAATGGCCGTATCTTCATCCATTGATTTGATTTTACAGATCACTTCCAGACCCTGCATATTCGGTAATTTATTATCCGTGAAAATAATTTCAGGATCCTGCTGTTCAAAAACTTTAATCCCTTCTTCGCCAGACTCTGCCGAAAAAACTTTGTACCCTCTTGTACTTAAATATTTCTCAAGTGACCACCGGATTAATTTTTCGTCCTCAATAATTAATATCTTCAGTTGCTTCATGGATGATTGTTATTGTTTTCAATTATCTGTTCCCATTAGAAACAGGCAGAGCGATGAAAAATGTGCATCCTGTACCTTCATTGTTTTCAAACCATATCCTGCCTTTATGTTGTTCGATGATGTCCTTTGAAATTGCAAGTCCCAGGCCGGTCCCCTTGGTATGTGTGGTAAAGAAGGGTTTAAAAATATCATCTTCAACTTCTATCGGGATCCCGGCTCCGTTATCCCTGACGGAAATAACAAGGGTTTTTCCGGCTTTGTCATACGTGGTCCTGTACAGGATAACGCCATTGTCTGTAATGGCTTTTATTGCATTAAAACTCAGGTTCAGAAGCACGTTTTCCAGTAATTCATGGTTAAACAGGATGTCAGGAATTTCTTCCGTGAGATCCAGTTCGAAATTAATGTTTTTTTCATGTGCCTGGTGTTGCAGAAAGAAAACAATTGATTTAATTACCTCGTTTATGTCACCTTCATGAAACCTGATATCCTGGGATCTTGAATATTTAAGCAGGTTTGAGATCGCCTGTTCTACGCGATTTGCCTGACGCTGAATTTCCTCAAGAATAGGCTTGTTGCGATCTTCTTTCAGGTCGGACATGATAATTTCCATAGCCCGTACGATTCCGGTGATCGGATTCCTGATTTCGTGGGCTATGCGGGCCGACATTTCTCCGATTGTTGCCAGTTTTTGTGAATTCTGCAATTCCTGCTGGTGATATGCATGCAGTTCCATTTGCGTTCGTTCAAAGGTATCAAGCATTTCATTAAAACTTTTCCCAAGGGTGCCGAGCTCTTTAACTTCGGGAATTGCCAGCCTTATCTGCAGATTTCCCTGGTTTATCAGGGTGATTGTGGCCCGGAAATGCCTCAACGAACTTCTGATGAACCGATAATGCAGGAATGCGACAAGTGCGAATATACCAAATAGCAGGAAAACTGTATAGAAGAAGCTGAATTTCCAGGTATATACCACAATCTTTTCTGTCCCGGGATTTGACATATCAAGAATGATCAATCCCAAGGTTTTTTTTAACGGACTATGACAGTTATAGCATGAAGGGGTATTTTGCATCCGGATAAAAACCCGGTTGAACGGTACGGATTCTTTAAGATAGGTTTTAATGGAAATATCTTTGTCCTGCGTGAATAATTGCCTGAAACTTGCAGTATCACTGTGGAGTGAAGTATAATCATCGGGAAAAATAACCTTGGATTCCGAATTAACCAGGAAGGTTCTCAATACTTTTTTATCTTTTTCCATGTCTTTCAACATTGGGCGGATAATGCTGCCGTCATGCTGCCTGATTGAGAAATAATATTGATCGCGCAAAAGGTTTATGTGCTCAATATTCTCTTCTGTTATCGATATCAATTTGTTTTTCAGTGAAATATTATAGATGGTAAATGCAAGGATCGAGTACACGGTTATTCCGGTAATCAGCGTTCCTATTATTTTTGTCCGGAATGAGAGCCACTTCATATCAATAGTTTTAACACGATTAATAACTCAACGGATTATGGTTTTTCCCGTGACAGGTCAGGTAACATTGACCATGATTTCCTGGCATATCCACAAATTTCAGAAGTCCGCCCGAACTGGTTGTTACCACCCCGGCTCTGAAATTCAGGAGGTTTGAGTTATTGGTAGCGTTACCCTGGGTCAAACTGATTCCGTGGGGATCATGACAGGTATTGCATGGCGCCCTTACATCTGATTGCAGGTGCTTCTTGTGCCCATTGAACGAGATATCACTCAAAATAGATGCCCGGCTGTGGCAACTGTAACAAAGAGCATATGCAGAGGGAGATTCGGTGGTGCCGGATGCAGTGGTTCCGCCATCGGTTGTCAGATTCTGAAGTTTTAATATATGCGGATAAATTGATCCGTGCGGCCCGGCAGTAGACGAGGTGCCATCACCGGCATGGCAACTGGTACAGTACATAACGCTGGAGGTGGTCCATGGCGGGATCAGGCTTGGCACAGCCGGGTTTTTACCCATTGCAGTCACCGGATGATACGAAGGATTTGCCGGTGCAAATTCAAGCATTACATTATTCTGAACGATAATTCTGGATGTTGCTGATGGGGGCGAACCAGAACTGCCGGCATGACAACGGTAACATATTTCATAGGCAAAAGTCGCTGCATCTATAGTATTGCCGGTTTGGGTAATCCCCTTCACTCCCGACAAAGCGCCGCTCACATTCGGTGGAACGGCTGACTGATCCTTCGATGCATGAGGATTATGACAATCGACGCATTCAACATGCATATTTGAGTACAACTGGTTGGGTTCGTTGGGAATATGGATATTCAAATAGCTGCCAACATTGTGCTTGTATGGTTTGTTGAACTCCAGGGCAATATTTTTCGAAGCTACATTGCCATTGTGGCAATCGAAGCAGTTGTTTTCTTCATTCTGGTACTTCAACAACATCACATCTGACCCTGAATTATGAGGATTATGACAGCTTTCACAGGCGTTCTGGGCCACAGTCGTGTATGTTTGAGGCGTGAAAGGCCATGGATCAGGTGCCGTACCCGACCATGTTTTTACCGAAGTACTGTGGCTGCTTGTCGACCAGTCTGGACGCTGATGACAACTATTGCATAAAATGGAATTCTGGGTCGTGGCAACCAAAAAATCGGAGATCATGTTTTTGTGAGGATCGTGACAAGAAGTACATTGCATCTTTCCATTTTCAAGTGAAACCGGGGAGACAATTGCTGATGGTGTTTTTAATTGCCCATCCGACATGGCCAGGGATGCAGTATACAGAAACGAGATCGGATGATCGTTTCTGAGATTTGTCGACAAATTACTCAGGTTGTTTGGCATCCTGGTAACTCCGCCCTGGAATATTCGTGTAGTTGACCGGCTGATCATGCTGCCTAACGCGATCGTTCCATCATGGCATGAAAGACATAACATCGAAGTTCCGTCCGGTTGCCCCGGTAAAGCCTGCATTGTAGAACTTGAGTAAAGACTGTAGGTAACTCCCTGATCATTCCTGTTCCATAACGGGGCCATCGGACGACTGGTATGAGGCGTATGACAAAACAAGCAGATCTCCGTCTCGCTGCTTGCCTTTACCTCTCCCGGACCTTTCACAGAGAGATTATGTTTGGTGTTGACAATTGACTGGGAATATATATTTGTCTGAGGCAAAAACAATATAATCAGGGTTGTATATTTTAAAAGGTTTTTCATTTTTTATTTCCATAAGCAAGTTGAAATATCTGCACTCTTGAATTGTAGCAATCTGCTACATAGATATAGTCGTTGCCGTCAATAAAAATTCCTGACGGCATCCAGAATTCACCTTCTTTCCTGCCCTGGTTCCCCAGAGTATACAAAAAATCTCCCTTCAGATCAAATACCTGAACAGCATGAAACAACGCATCCACGATATAAATATTTCCATATGAATCAGTTGCTATCCCTTTCGGCCTGGAAAAATAACCGGAAGCATCCCCGGGTTGTCCGAAAATCGAAATTACATCACCCGATGTATTCAGCACCTGGATCCTGAAATTCATAGCATCGACAACATAAACCAAGCCGGCTTTACTGATCCAGATATGTGTAGGGTAATTAAACTCACCTGCAGCAACACCCCTTGCCCCGATCTTTTTCAGGATTTCTCCCTTTAAATTTAATATAGTAAGGCAATGTGCATTCGTTTCGACCACCCATATTTCGCTCGTCAGAGCTGAATAGGCTATTCCGGTTGGCTGTTCCAGCAAAAGGGATTCATTCAATACCTGCAGTTTTTTTTTATCCGGAAGCATCCGGTATATTTTATTCGCGTGAGAATCTGTAAATAATATTCCTTCAGGCGTGATAGCACAAATTCCAACCAGTGATGAAAAATCGTAACCTGCCTTTTGTAAAAAGTGGGGGATATCACCCACTTCCCCCTGAAGGTGAAATACCGATCCGGAACCCTGGTCCAAAATCCAATAATCTTCCGGATTGTAAGCTACAACAGAGACCGGCCTGGTTAAAACAAGTGGCTTTTTACCCAGAAAAATAGAATTAAAACGGTCCTTAAATGTAAGAGGTCTCTGAATTTTACCTGGTGCGGGCCACTGCTTTACCCATTTAACCTGGGGAAATTCCCGTAAATTGGTGTATTGACCCAAGTTCATATCCTGCGATTGACCAGAAGTTGACAAACATGTGAACACCAGGAAATGGATTACAGGGATGAAGAAGTGTGTGAGAGTACTTACTTTCATAGAGAAAAACTACAAATACAAAGTTATCAGGATTTACAATTTTTACGTTCACAGGCTTTAGCAAATTTCGTGCTACAAATTTTTATATCCAGTTTGCTGCTAATTATCAACAGGTTATAACATGCTACCTTCTTTTGGATGAATGAATAATGATCAAAAATTTTTTATCCCTCTGACCAATTTCTTATTTACCTCATATTCAACACTTTTAAAATCGATTTGGGCGGGTTGAACAAACAAGAATCCAGGATGGCATAATTGTTGCCCATTCAGTTTCCCAATATAAAAAATGCATCAAAATCCGGAGCTTGCAGGAAGCATGAAATGAATTCTAATTTACACGGACTATTATGTTACAAATAAACAAACTCATTGTCATTCTGGGTATTATGATTGTGAGTTCTGGCCTGTTATGTGGTCAGGGTTCTCCGGGTGCCTATGTTTTTTCGGCTACCATTCATGATAGTCTTTCCGCTCCGGTCCGGATGGCGATTGACGACCTCGACAATATTTATGTTACAGATGCTATCAGGAAGAATATTAGAAAATATAATGCGGACGGAAATTATTTTGGTTCCCTGGTCACAACCGGTTCTCCTGTATCGATCGCGATCAATGAGTTGAACACGATCTTTATCGGAGACGGTGTGACCGGTAAAATCTTCAGACTCAATGCCAGCGGAACGGCGGAACAACTATATGCCGGTACTGTATTCCCGTCATCCATGGTATTTGGTTCCGATGGGCTGCTTTATGTTTCTGACAGCAAACTTCAACGCGTTATTGTCCTTGATCTTTCCGGGAATGTGGTACGAACAATCGGCGAAGGATCCTTGACCTTCCCGACCGGAATTACCTTTGATAAAAAAAACAACAGACTATTGGTGGCAGAGCATGGTGGGATCGGGACCGGATTTAATCCGGTTGTCAAAGTCAGGATTTATGATCTGACCGGAAACCTGATCACAAGTTTTGGTTCTCATGGGAACGGGGATGGCAAATTTTACAGGATCCAGGGTCTTGCCGTCGGGAGATGTGGTGAAATATATGTTCCGGAACCATACCAGGGAAATGTCAGCGTATTTAATGAGAATACGGTTTTTGCAACACGTTTTGGCCAGTACGGGGATAGTACCGGCCAGTTGCGTGTTCCTCTGGATATCGCGATCAATTCGCAGGACAAGATATTTATTACGGCTGAAAATAATGGCACGATCGAGGTTTTTAATATAGGCTATCTGTTGCCTACTTCGAAAATCACCTGTGGTAATAAAACGATCTGTGCCGGAACGACCACAGATATCCCGGTTTATTTTACAGGAAATGCCCCCTGGACATTTACATACACCTTAAATGGGATAAATCCCACAACTGTCAGCAATATTTTGATCAGTCCCTACATTTTGACTGTTTCCGCCCCGGGAAATTACCAGGTGACAGCCATGTCTGATTCAAGTCAAAGCGGAACATGCTTTTCCGGAAATGCGAACATTACCGTGAACAGCATTATTCCCACATCATCCATTACGGGCGGGAACCTGTCCTTTTGCCATGGTCAGATGGCTGGTATACCCATAACCCTTACCGGTATGCCTCCCTGGGAATTCACTTTCACAAGGAACGGCATTAATCCCCATATCGTCAGCAATGTAGTTGCCAGTCCCTATATATTGAATGTTTCAGAGGCAGGCAACTATGCAATTACTTCTTTATCAAGTCCGGGTTGTTCCGGTTCAAGTTTCACGGGAACTGCCTCGGTAACGGAAAGGGCACTTCCAACTGCAACCATTACATCAGCGAACACCAATATTTGTACAGGCGATACGATGTACCTCGAAATAGTTCTGACAGGCTCTCCCCCCTGGTCGTTTACTTATACGCTAAACGATTCAACCGATGCCACGGTAAATAATATTGTCGCGAGCCCATTTATGCTGCCTGTTTCAATAGCCGGGATTTATAAGGTCACCCAGGTTCAGGATGCTTACTGTGTCAGTACCATTTCTTCGGGAAGCCCTGTAATAACCGTTAACGCATTACCAACCTCCTCAATTTCCTCCGGGAATGCGGCATTTTGTCCGGGTGACACCTCCTACATCATCATTGATTTCACCGGCATCGCTCCATGGACTTTTTCATTCACCCGGGATGGTTTAAATCCGGTTACAATTGCTGGGGTAACAGACAATCCATACGTTTTACCTGTTTCCCTGGCTGGCCTTTACCAGTTAACCGCCTTGTCGGACATGCATTGTAATGGAACGATATTTGCAGGAATGGCCCTCATTTCCCAGAACCCGCTGCCAGCAGTTTCCTTAGGTCCACCGGGGGTAATTTGTGAAGGTGATTCCGTAATCCTCACTCCCGGTCCGATATTCAAACGCTATCTTTGGAGTGATTCCACGAGGTTACCGACATTGACCGTCCATGCTCCTGGAACATATAGTGTTACTGCAACAGATTACAACGGGTGCAGAAATTCGGCCTCAAAAACCCTGACGCCTGTTATGAAGCCGACTTCTGTCATCACAAGCGGAAATACGAACATCTGCTCAGGCGAGACCACAGATATAATGGTTGAGCTAACCGGTATTCCACCTTGGACATTGACATACACCGTGAATGGATCTGATCCACAAACCGTCGCAAACATAACGTCCAGCCCGTATCATCTGAATGTTTATAATCCCGGGATCTACCATATTATTGAAACAACAGATGCACAATGCAAAAACGATTACTCCCCGCAAAATGCGGTAATTACAGTTAATCCCCTGCCTGTTTATAATTTTTCATCCGGAAATGCCTATTTATGCACCGGTCAACCGACAAACCTTGTTATCGACCTAACCGGAACACCTCCATGGTCCTTAACCTATACCGTAAACGGTTCAAATCCCGTAACATTGACCGGAATAACCAGCAATCCTCTTATTTTACCGGTTTCCCAGGGGGGAACCTATGAAATCGTCGCCGTATCAGATTCGTTTTGCAATGGTCCTGCTCACAACGGAACTGTAACAATCATTGAGAATCCAATGCCTGTTGTAAACCTGGGTAACGATGTCACCATTGTTACCGGTGAACCTTATACGATAGATGCAGGCCCGGGATTGGCGGATTATATCTGGAGCGATGGGAGTACATGTCAGACATTACAGGTAAATGCTGCAGGTAATTACGATGTTACGGTGACCGATTACAACGGTTGTTCCAACTTCGATGAAATCAATGTGACCGGGACCGGCATTCCTGCAAACAGGAACCTTCAGGGAATTACAGTTACAGGAATACAGTGTTTCAGTGCCATACAAACGATTACGGTAGCAGGCGGAGGTACGACTTTCATGGTTCAGAATGGTGGAACAGCCACATTGATCGCAGGTCATAATATCATTTACCTGCCCGGGACAATGGTCGAATCAGGAGGATTTATGCATGGCTATGTTACACCCGACAACACCTTCTGCAGCGGTGTAATCCCACAGGCGCCATCTTCGGTAAATGGAGAAGATAACATCGTGACGACGGCCGGTAAATTTGTAACTGAACCAATAGTTAAATTATATCCCAATCCTTCCACGGGGCTGATCACGATTGAGTTCAATAATCCCGGCAAGTCTGACGTACAGATTGAGATGGTTGATATGGCCGGAAGGCACGTGTATTCGAAGAGATTTGAAAACATGCCGCTGACCCAGCAGATAGATTTTGGCATTTTCCCGGGTGGAATATATGTGGTCAAAATAAACTCAGGAACCATCACCAAAATAATCAAACTGGTTTTAATGGATTAATTAGTTCATTGTCATGACTCAATCATATAAAATATTTGACGTTGCCCGTCATATCTTTCCATTGGAACATTTGCGTGGATTCTCCTGTTTGATTGTTTTACTTCTGTTTTTATCAGCAGGGGCAAACGTTTATTCCCAGACAATAACAAGCGCTCCCGGCGGGGGCAACTGGAGTTCTTCGGCAACCTGGGTTGGGGGTGTTGTTCCCGGACCAGGAAATGATGTAGTGATCGCCAGTGGGGATAATACAGTCACCCTGAATGTGAATGCCACCTGTTTGACGCTGACAATCGGAGTTGGCACGACACGGGGGAGACTCTATCATAATTCCGGAATATCGCTCACCGTGAATGGCCCAGTTACCATAAACCAGGGTTCCGGAACCGATAACCGGTGGAGGATCAATGCCGGTTCCGCGACGGTCTCGGGACTTATCTCCTTTACCGGCACAAGTAACAATACCGATGACTTTGCCGTTCTGACGATAACCACAGGGATTTTAAATGCCAATGACGGGATTTTATTCACTACGTCCGCCTCTGACACAAAACGGATTGAAATGTCGGGGGGAGCAGGAATAATTAACCTTAAGGGAGCATTGACCGTTCCTGCCAACTCTTCCAGACTTTCTGCAGGAAGTGCGGGCAGTGTCTTCAATTACACCGATGCAGCAGCTCAAACGATCAATTTTTTTTCTACGGGCGCCTATCATAATTTGCACATCAACAACACCAATGCAAGCGGTGCCACTTTAAGTTCGGCAATAACATCATCCAAGGTCACGGGTAATGTCGCGGTCGGAAATGTCAATTCCGGTAGTTTATTTTCTACCGGCAATTTTAATATCGGGATGGCCAATGCAAGATCATTGACCATAGCCGCCGGTTCAACGATGAATGCCGGTACAAGTATCATTTCATTTCCGGGAGCTACGGGCGCCATCATCAACGGCACTTTTAAAACGGCCAATTCTGCAGGATTTTCAGGAGGAACTATTACCGCCATCAATTCAACAAACAGTCCTTCCATCACCCTGGCATCAACCTCTACCGTCGAATACAATGCAACCGGAACCCAAACAATGACCAGCAGGGCATATGCCGGGAACGTCATTTTAACCGGCGCCTCAAAAACCATCGGAACGGCGGCAGGTCAAACAGTCACCATTGCAAATAACTTTACAATCAATGGTGGAGCTACACATCTTGGCTCAACTTATAATCCGATTTTAAATATCGGCGGTAATTTTTCAAACAACGGGACCTTCACCCAGGGAACAAGTCTCGTAACATTCAACGGGACTACTGGTCAGACTATTTCCGGATCGGTTGCCATTACATTTTCGAACAATGTTACTTTAAATAATCCATCCGGGCTTACCATTGCAACTTCTCCGGTGATCAATGGTTTACTGACTTTTGCCAACGGTAAAATTACTACCGGAACCAACAGGTTAACGCTTGGGTCTGCAGCAACAACCACAGGAGCTGCTGCAGGAAAATATGTATACGGGAACCTTGAAATATTTGTTCCCAATGCTTCGGCTCCGTTTAGAACCTTTGTTATTGGTGATGCCTCAAACTATACACCTCTGCTGGTCACTTTCTCAGGGACCACTTCCGGTTCAGGTTCATTGGTTGCCTTTACGACTCCGGGCGATCATCCTGATATTACAAATTCGGGTATCAATCCTTCTTTGAGTGTTAACCGCAACTGGACGATCACGCAGGGCGCCATTCCGGTTGGCGGTTTCAGTTCATACAGCAGTACTTTTACATTTATCAATGGCACTCCCGTTGACCTGGATGCAGGTGCTAACACGGCTAATTTTATCGTGAATAAACTGACCGGTGGCATGTGGGAATTCACCACGACCGGGACCAGGACCTCGACATCAACACAGGCAACAGGAATGACAACGTTTGGCACCTATCAGACCGGCGAGATCGGTGCATTGATTTTTGTAACCACCCACCCGGTCAATACCACGGTATGCCAGGGAACCAGCGCTTCATTCACCAGTACATCCGCATCGGTACCTACTCCTTCCGTGCAATGGCAACGTGATCCGAATACCGGCACGTTTTCTAATATCACTGCCGTAATGGATGGCGGCGTTTATAGCACTTTTACTTCAACGACCCTGAATATTTCCAATTCAACAGGACTGAACAATTATAAATACCGGGCTGTATTCACTAATGTCAACGGAACAGCAACCTCCAACAATGCTATTTTAACAGTTACAGGTTTGCCTGGTGCGGCAGGTACGATCACAGGCAGTGGAACTGTTTGCCAGGGTCAGACAGGGGTGGCTTATTCAACAGGTCCCATTTCAGGAGCCACCAGTTATACCTGGACATATACTGGTGCGGGGTTCACTCCTTCAGGTAATACTTCTTCAATTACGGGTAGTTTTTCTGCAGGTGCAACATCCGGGAACCTCACAGTAAAAGGTGTAAATTCCTGCGGGAGCGGAACGGTTTCGGCCTCTTTTCCCGTTAATGTAAATGCTTTGCCCGCGGCTGCAGGATCCATAACAGGTACCGCTTCAGTATGCAGGGGGCAGACGGGTGTTGCCTATTCAATCCCTGCTGTTGCCGGAGCAGTAAGTTACCTGTGGAGCTATTCCGGGACCGGTTTCACTCCTTCAGGCATTACCGTCTCCATCACCGGAAGTTTTTCAGCATCAGCCACCTCCGGAAACCTCACTGTTGCAGGCGTAAATAGTTGCGGCAACGGGATTTCATCAGCAAATTACAGCATAACTGTCAATACGGTTCCCGGAACTCCCGGAACGATTTCAGGGTCCGGTTCGGTCTGCCGGAGTCAAACCGGAGTAGGCTATTCTGTTCCGGCTATTGCCGGTGCAACGAGTTATACCTGGAGTTATTCGGGGACAGGGTTCACCCCTTCAGGGAATACCGCGTCGATCACAGGCAGTTTTTCGGCAAGCGCGACTTCCGGAAATCTTACGGTAACCGGAAGTAATAGTTGCGGTACCGGAATATCTTCCGCCATATTCCCGATTACAGTGCTCACCGCTGTTCCGGGAACTGCGGGAACGATCACCGGGACTTCATCCGTGTGTCAGAACCAGTCCGGGGTGGTTTATTCTGTTCCGGCCATCACGGGGGCAACAAGCTATTCATGGAGTTACTCTGGTACCGGTTTCACTCCTTCAGGCAATACAGCTTCCATTACCGGTGCTTTTTCAGTGAGTGCCACTTCAGGAAACCTTACCGTCGCAGGGGTCAATGCTTGTGGAAACGGCACTGGTTCATCTATTTTTCCCATCACGGTTAACCTGGTGCCTTCACCTGCTGGCATCATAACCGGCACATCCTCCGTTTGCCAGGGGCAGGCCGGGATCGCTTATTCTGTCCCGGTTATACCGGGCGCCACAAGTTACTCCTGGACATATTCCGGTACGGGATTTACGCCGTCGGGCAATACTGCCGCCATTACGGCTAATTTTGCTGCCGGTGCAACTTCAGGAAACCTTACCGTTGCCGGCACCAATACATGCGGTAACGGGATTGCTTCAGTAAACTATTCCATAACGGTAAATGCAATTCCTGCAGCAGCAGGAACCATTACCGGTACGGCGCTGGTATGTCCGGGTCAGACCGGCGTCGCCTATTCTGTTCCTGCCATTGCAGGCGCCACAAGTTACACCTGGGCTTATTCGGGCACCGGGTTCACACCATCCGGGAATACCTCATCCATTACAGCTAATTTTTCAGCCGGGGCAACACCCGGAAATCTGACCGTAAGAGGGGTCAATACATGTGGCATGGGAGCAGTTTCTGCTAATTTTCCGATTACTATGAATTCCCTTCCTGTTGCCGCCGGGAATATCACAGGGACCTCCACGGCATGCCAGGGACAAACCGGTGTTGCCTTTTCAGTGCCTGCTATTGCAGGCGCTACAAGTTACACCTGGATCTATTCAGGCACCGGGTTCACTCCTTCGGGCAACACCGCTTCGATCACAGCTAATTTTTCGATAAGCGCGACATCCGGTAACCTCACCGTAAGAGGTACAAACTCCTGCGGAAACGGACCCGCGTCAGCCAACCATGCCATCACCATCACCGGTGGTATCGGTGCTGCAGGAACAATTACAGGCACTTCAGCCGTATGCATTCCCGGGGCAGGAGCTTATTCAGTACCTGCTATTTCCGGAGCGACCAGCTATATCTGGACCTATTCAGGCACCGGTTTCACCGCATCGGGGAATACGGCTTCCATTACCGGAACTTTTTCAGGCACGGCCACTTCCGGAAATCTTACGGTCAGAGGATCTAATTCATGCGGCCCGGGTGCGGTTTCACCAAATTTCCCTGTTGCCGTCAGCGGATGCCCTCCTCATAGCATGTGTAATGGTTGTCATATCACTCATACTGCGCCGGGGGCCCAATTAACGCTTGTTGGGGGGAATGCGAACCTGTGCATGAGTTGCCATAATCCAACCGGTGTTGCAAGTTCAAGTCCTTTTGCAGATATTATGAAGGCCGTGCCGGGAGTCGGCGGGATCTCTCATTCCTGGAATGCCCTGGCGGTGAATGCTCAGTACCAGACCAATATGACGACAAACCCGGAGATGTTACTGCGTGTTTACAGCAATGAGATCGTATGTTCAACCTGTCACGACCAGCATTCGACAACATACGCTCCATTTTTAAGGATGTCAAATGCAGAGGATGCCATGTGTATCAATTGTCATACTGCCCGGGATATAAGACGCTACGCTGATAATCAGACTAACAGGGGCAGCCATCCTGTGGGTATTGTTTATTCTCCTGTTACTGATCCCCGTTTTCAACCCACTACCTTTCCTTTGACCGCCACCAATAAGGTTGTCTGCAGTACCTGCCACGATACCCATAATTCAACTTCTACGGATGGAAATATTTTAAGAACCACCACCATCAATGCCGGTTGTACCAATTGCCATATAGAACAAGCCGCGAGGCGCAAGACCACGCACGAAGGAATGAGCTGTATCTCATGTCATTATGCACATGAAACCGGGTCAAACAACATCCTGTTGGTTCGTGATAACATCGTAACTCCCTCACTGGGAACAAAACCGGTTGTCTTTACCTCCAACATGGTTGCGGCAAATTACGGTGATGGCATTGCTCCTTTTAACGGCGTTTGTGAAGTCTGTCATACGACTGCTGTCGACCATTATCAATCGGCAAGTGGCGGTATATCTGATGCGCGTCATTTCCCTTCTCCCCAAAAATGTATCAACTGTCATCCTCATGATCAGGGTTTTTCTGCCCAGACTGATTGCTTTGCCTGTCACAATGCTGTAACCGATAAACCGGGTATCGGCCCTGCAGGCGGAAGGCGTCAGATCGTTGATAATCTTGGCAACGGGACCGGTACAGGAGGCGATTTTAAAAGAACCTCCCATCACAGACTCGGATCAATACCCACCGTGGACGATTGTTTGTTGTGTCATTACATGGGGGATCATAAAAAAGGTACGGTAAAACTTCTTGATCCGGATCAGGGATATTTGTCAATTATCACCTACAACCCCGCAAACAAATCCGGTGTTGAAGATTTTTGTCTGAATTGTCACGATGCAAATGGTGTCGCGGGCGATCTGACCCCATTCAGCGATAACGTTTCTGTTCCCGTTGTTGATAAAACAATGTGGCTCGCTTCTTCGCATAAGACCAAACCATACACATGCATGGATTGTCATGATAATGGACACGGTTCAAATAAAAGTGCAATGCTGGGGCCCTTTAGCTATACCGGCCCGGGTACCGGTACCGATTTAATGAACGAGGAGGAGGGATTTTGCCTGAGTTGCCATGGTGCCGGCGGTGAAGCAACTGTAAAGGTACACCTTGCTTTCAGTTCCTATACAAACAACGCGACAAGTTACTTCAAACATGATCCTACGGCTACATACCGCAAACATGGCAATGGCGAAACAGGTGGTGCCGTGTTTGGTGGTACCAACCGTCATGTTGAATGTAATGATTGTCATAACCCGCATGGTGCAAAAGCCGGGACTGCCACCGCACCCGCTTTGCTGCCAACAATGATCGGTGCAAAAGGCGTTGAACCAATTTATACCGGAGTCGGATCTCCCACGGGCTTTACCTGGGTGAATTCGGTAACTGCCGAGTACCAGGTTTGTTATAAGTGTCATTCAAGTTATACCACGCTTCCAACATATCTGCCCGAGGGGGTATCCAATGCGACGACACCTGCCTACGTTGCTGACGGCCTGAAAAAACTTACATCCGGAGGAACGAATACTCAAATTGCCGATTACCGTGACATGGCCAGGGAATTTAATCCCAGCGGTCTTTCCTTTCATCCTGTCATGGCTGCCGGAAAAAACCTGAATATCAATGCCGCCACGTTCCAAACGGGTTATACCTTTACATCGCGGATCTATTGCACCGATTGCCACAATAATTCCAACTCAGCCACAGCCGGCCACGGCAATGGACCCCATGGTTCGGCAAACCTGCATTTGCTCGACAGGGGAACCGGCGGGACAGCGCAATTCAAGACCGTCCACAGTAATACAAATCCAAGTACCCTGGATGTATGCTCAAAATGTCATAAGGCCGGTTCGTATTATACCGGAAGTACAGGTTCCCGTTTCGGGGATCATGATAAACATTACGATGAACATTCCGAATGTTACCTGTGCCACGATACGCACGGTGCCGAACAATATCACCTGATGAACTTCAACCGTAATGTAACAGGTTGCGTTTCCTCACTTAGTCCTGACTCACAAGGTGCATTCAGGCATGCAGCCGGTACCGCTACCAATTCATGCGTAATTACTTGTCACGGCGAAGGACATTCTACGACAAGCAAGACCTATCATCCTGCATACAATTGATTATCAATAATATGACACAACCAGCCTCAACCCTTGGAAATCTCTCGCTGTTATACGACAAATGCATGTATCACATGTTGTTAAGCAAAGTTTCTGGCCAGTTTTTATTCCGGTTAACCGGAACTAAAATTTATGGTTTTAGTCTATTGCAATGTGGTTATGGCAAGTCTACCTTTGTTTACCTAACAAACTAATGCTTAATTTACAAAATGATATGCATTTAACGACATGCTTTTATTTTTAGTCAACTAATTATTTTCCATCAGTTTACGTAAATATAAATTTAAAATAGAACCCATGAAAAATATGACATTGATTTTCTGTCTTTTGTTTGTTTTTTCAACCAGGATGATGTATTCTCAATCCGTTCAGGTACCTTTAGCTATTTCGGGCGACAATGCCTTATCCGCAAATCCGTTCGCGGTACCGTCTGCTCCGGCTGCATCAGTCCTGGCTGACATTGAAAACCCGGCTCATCCACCTGTTAAACTTACCATGATTTCAAGTCCAAACCCATTTACCAGCCGGACAACCATCACCTTCACGCTCCCGGATAAGGGAAAACTTTTTCTGGAGATCCGGAATATGTTCGGGGAAACGGTAAAATCACTTGAAGATAATATTGAGCAGGAAGGCAGTCATTCAATGGAGGTGACATCGGAACATCTCAGACCGGGTATTTACACAGCCATCATGGTCCTGAAAACAAATGACAACGTCTTTCTGAAAACAATCAGGATCGTTTGCAATCAATGAATTTGAGGGCACACAGCCATGTTGCCTGTTCGGGTTGACACATCAATGAAAACGGAGAGACAGACATGCACAACCCTGCAATATGAAAAACAACCACATCATATCAATATTTTTTTTTCTACTAGCGAGTCCTTTGCTGTTATTTGGGCAGGATCCTGCTTATTCACAGTTTTCCAATACGCCGATGTATTTCAACCCGGCCTATACCGGCTTGTATAACGGTTTACGGGTGCGATTTTCAACCCGGAACCAGGATCCCGCTTATGAAACGTCGTTTAGGTCTTACCATCTCAGCGCAGATATTACTGACCGGAACCTGCCCGGATCCGGGGGCTTCGGTTTGATCCTGAACAGCGATAATGAAGGCCTGAGATATATTAAAAATTACAACCTCGGCGTATCATTTTCAGTCAGGGTTCCGTTTACCAATTACATCGTGGGGCAGATTGGGATAAAAGCTGCCTGGCTTAAGAAAAATATTGTCTGGGATGAGTTTGCACGGTCAGAAAGCCTGAACGAAAAATATGGAAATATCCATGATTCCGACTTCATTCGGCCTGATATTAATGTACTGAACTTGCCAGATTTTGCTATTGGTGGACTGGTTCAGTTCACAAACAGCAATGGCTGTATGTCGGGAACGGCCGGAGTTGCATTGGATCATTTGTTTGAACCAGACGTATCTTTTATTCAAACGGTTGAAACGCCATTGCCCAGAAAATGGATTGGCCACGCTGATGTGATATGGGCAGTTAAATGCCGCTCAGGATCAACCGCTTTGTCAGATAAAATTTTGAGAATTAATCCCGGAGTCGTTTTTCAACAACAGGATGGTCTGAATACTTACATGGGTGGCATCCAGGTGACCAGGTACGGACTTTATTTTGGTTTATGGTACCTGGGTCAGTCCGGATCCCGTAATTACAATGCCGTGACCATATTGGGCGGATATCGTTATGCTTTTGCGGAAAATATGAGTATTAAATTCACCTACAGCTACGATAAGCAAATTCCCGGGTCCATGCCAAAAACAGGTGGTGCACATGAGATCAGTCTTATTCTTGATTTCGATGCCGTCAGATTATTCAAGGAAACAGGAAGATCTTCCTTTCGTTCGGGAGTACGGCACGGATTTGATATCCCGATCGCCAATACCCCATTTTAGCGGGCAACATCTTGTTACACTTTTAAGCCGGTCTCTGTTACAGATCTGGTTTGTTTCATTTAATAACGGCGTCTTCCAGAATCACATCAAAAAAATAACCTGATCCAAAATCCTTGTTCAGGGTAACTTTGCATTCAAGTGTCACGACCTCTCCGGTACTTACAGTAGAATCTAACGTTGCGACCAGGTCGAATTTATTGCCGAAAGATGTCCCGTCCTGCAGGTGTACCCAGTTTTTACCAAGGATACCCGGATTAAACTTCACGATTTGTCCCCTGATTTTCACTACCTGGCCATTATAGTTTTCCGGGTTCTGAAATAATTCTGCGATGGTTATCCCGCCTGTTGCGGGCTCGACTGATACCTTTGCTTTATCCGGTTTTGATTTGGTTCCGTGTTCAGGCACTCCGGCGGTGGTTTTCTTTGTGACTTCAGGTGTCCTGCTGACACCCTCCATAAAGATCACCCTGTCAAATGTTTTGTTAAGTTCCTTGCTTTTGAAATCTGGCATAACGAGTCCACCTGTGTAATAACAGGTGTCTCCAGCCTTTATGTCCATGGATGGTACCGCCAGCCATTGCAAACTGGTATCCGATGCGACCCGAAGATAGGTGTAGTTGCTGGTTTGCAGTACCTCCTGTATGATGGCCGTTTTGACTTTTCCTGAACTTTCAGAATGCAACTGACCCTGCGTGCCGGTTGCACAAAGTGTCAGAATTAAAGCAATTCCTGTGAAAAAAATAAATTGTTTCATGTTAAACTTTTGTTGATGAGTCATTTGAGATCATCCGGTGGAATCCCTTTTTCAGATTTTCTCCTGCAGGTTGGTTTTTTGACTGATCCAACTTTGTTTTACCCCGGAGAATATGATCAGCGAAATAACAGAGAAAATTATTCCCCAGGCCCACAGGGGAAATATCGGCGTATCGCCGGCACCGTAACTGTGCATTCCTTTTGACAGGTAGTAATTTACACCGACGAATGTCATGATGACGCTTCCAAAGCCTGCAATGGATGCGACATTAAATACATAATTGGTGCGCATTTTAGGAATAAACCGGAGATGCAGGATCAGGGTATAGGTGATCACAATGACGAGGGCCCATGTTTCTTTTGCATCCCACCCCCAATACCTGCCCCATGATTCATTTGCCCAGACACCCCCAAGGAAGGTTCCGATCGTGGCCAGTACAAGTCCGATTATCAGATTCATTTCATTGATGTAAGTAAGTTCGGTAACGATCAGATCCAACCGGACCCTGTTTTTCACAGTTTTAAATAAGTAGAGTACGAGGTTCATCAGTCCCAGGATAAATCCAAGGCCAAGGAATCCATAACTAATGGTAAGCGTCGCAACGTGAATGATCAGCCAATAGGATTTTAAAACGGGTTGTAAATTTGTCAATTGGGGGTCATAACTGCTATGGCTTGCGGTCATAAGAATAAAAAAGGCCAGCAACGCGGTTGCTGCCAGGGTGATTTTTGAATACCGTGCAAAACTGAATCCTGCAAGCAACCCGCCCCAGGAAATTAAAAGCAATGATTCATAGCCATTGCTCCAGGGTGCATGACCGGTTAAATACCATCTGAGTATCAAGCCGAATGTATGATATAAAAAAGCCAGCGCAAGAAGAAGGACCGATATGTTGAGTGCAGCGGAAATGATCCGGCTCTTTTTTGGACGCAAATTGTCAATAAACGCAAGCAATAACAGGAAAAGGCTTAACATGGCGTAAATGTTCTTCAGTACGATGAAGATCTGCAGCTTGTTATAGATTATCTCAACATTGATTTTTGTCTCTGAGGCCAGTAATTGGCCGCTGTCTGAATTATGTTGAATATCGTGGATGAATCCCAGGATTTTATCGGCTTTGGAATAATCACCTGAAACAGTACCCTTTGAGACCTCTGAGAAATAAGCGGTCATGATATTGGAATAGTTGAACGGATCCAGGTGTAATTCTTCATTGATGATGTTTATAGCTCCGGTCAATGGTTTCATCGCTGCCTTATCGTCCCAGCTGAGCCATTTATTGTTCACGGCGCCGGGTTCAGGAAAGAGTTTGATGATACTGCCCTGCATAGCCATTTTAAAAACATTCAACCGCTCGTCCACCCTGATGATCTCCCTGTCAATATTGTTCTGTATTGATTGTTTCTTCCTGAAAGCCTCTTCAACGTTTTTCTGCAATTTGTACTGGTTATTACCATCGAAGAAATCAAGAAAAGCGGCATATTTTCCTGTTACCCCGATCATTTCCCGCACCTGTTTTTCCTTTACATAAATGATCTTCTGATTTTTCCAGAATTCAGGAACGATGATCATATCTATCAAAATCTGAACAGCATCCATCTCCCCTTTTCCATTGATCTCAAACTTATCTTTCCTTGAAATTTTATGCATTACATCATATGCAAGCGAATGTATAGGTTGAAACCGGCCATCATAGGTCTGGATCAATAAATGTCCGAATTTGTCCGCCTGGTCCCGCGCAACAGGTCCGGAGATGTTTGTCTGAGAGAACACCAAGGAAGTTAAAATCAGGAAAATGCCGGTCATCAGCATACCGGATTTTCTCTGAATCCTGATTTCCCATATTTTGCGGCTTAATTCTTGAAAACGGCCATTTTTATTCAGCAACGACAGAAGAAATCCAAGGCACAACAGGAAATAACCCGCGTATGTCACAATGGTGCCAAAAAAATCGTGATTGACGGAAAGGATGGTACCCTTTTCATCGGTATCATACGATGACTGGAAGAACCTGTACATGTTATAATCCAGTACATTATTCATAAATATCCGGTGATTCTCCTTTAAATTCTTTCTGTTGTCAATCAGCGTAATTTCACTGGCGTATGAAGAGGGACTCATAGAGCCTGCATATCTTTCAAGAATAAAATCATTTAACCGGAGAGAGAATGGCAATTCGATCGGTTTCTCTCCATAGCCCATTTTAAATGATACCCCTTCAAAGGTATAGTCCTGAAGTTGCAACACATATCCCGGGCCTCCGAATACGGTGGCTTTGTGTTTTTTATTGTTGATCCCTACATTCATGATCAGAGCATCAGGTCCATTTTCCTCAGGAGTACCGCTTACGAATTCTGTTGCTGCATTGCTGTAAAAACCAGTACGCATGAATGCCCTGCCCTGAGCCAGGTATATCACATCCTGGGTGAAGTCCGTTTTCGTCCCTGAACGGATCGTATCCGATTCTGTCATATTCATGTTCGTTCTGATCAGGTCAAACGGAGCCGTGATCGTCAAAGCCCCGTCTGTTTCTTCGATTACAACTGCATCCGCTTTCGATATAGTGTTAAAGGCCAGTGATAACATTCCAATGGTCCTTACCTGACCTTCGGTTAAAAAGAGGGTCTGCTGCGCCTGTTCATCGGCAACCGCCAATGAAATGATTTTTTTTCCGTCGGGAACATTTTCCCTGATTTTTTCAACTGCGTTCGTCAGAAAGGCAAGGTAGTCAAAGGTAATTTTACCCTTTTCGGGAGAAAGGTATTCAGTATGGAGTTTATTGTCGGTAAAACTCCTGATCATGAATGGCTTATCATAGGCATATTTCTCCTTCTCCCCCTGGATGGCAAGTCGAAAATAGGGTATTTGCGTGTAGATCAGGTTGGTTTCCTCCCCTTCACGGATATGCATACTGCCTTCAAACCCAAAATACCTTGTAATCCCTGCTCCGATCAGAATGACAATGAATGCGACATGGAAAAGGAGTTCCGCCCATTTTTTCCGGTTCAACATCTTGTATTTCGAAATATGACCGAAAAGATTCAGGATCAGCAAGAAAAAAATCAATTCGAACCATTTGGACTGATAAACGATGTCCTGTGCAGTTTGGGTGTCGTACGTTTCTTCGATGAAGGTAGCGGCTGCCATTGAAACGATAAGCAGCAGCAGCAGAAAAATCATCATGGAAGAAGAAAACAGTGGCTTGAATATACGATTCATCGGGGTATTCTTAATAATAAACGATGTTGATGTATTGTGGCACAAAAATACGCTAATCTGCGGTTATATCAAAATTTGGTTCTGATCCGGACAGGGATATCATTCTGAATTACCGGGGTTCACTTCACATTCCCCTGCCTGAAACATATCGGCTACAATCTTGATCCAGACAAGAATACAGGGAACAACCTTGATAACATACGGCACAAAGAAGTTATCCCTAACAGTGGCAGGAAACAGATCAGTGGAAGAAAGCGAAGTGAATATGATAACTATACAGATTAAAAAGGTATTTACTTTTGTTCTTTCCCTAATAAAAAACCAGATATAGATCGCCGCGGTTGCAATGATGAATGTGGGTGATTCTGCCTTATGATTAAAAATTACCATCCAGATCATCATCGAGCAAAAAAACAGAATCCGGGTTGAATAATTTGCAAATTTTCTGAATTTAACCAATGGCAGGCACATTATTATAAATCCAGTCAGTGCGGGAATTGTTTTGGATATATGAACTCCAAACCATGATTGAATCCATCCCATCACCGACATACCCAGGGAGACTGATAAATCGTGTTGCAGAAGGTCATAATACTGTATGTAAATGGATATCAACGGTTTGAATCCTGTAATTATTACCGGTATTATCCAGAGGACAATCATCCAGAAAATGGTGTAAAGGACGCTTTTCCATTTGCCAGGATAGAAGATGAGCATGATGAGCGCAGCAATGCCAAAAATTTTAATATAAAAGGTGCCAACGAGGCAAAGTGTTGCCAGGAAATTATTTTCTTTCTCAAGGAGGTCAAATCCCATGATGACCAATCCCGCGACAAGCAAATTACTTTGACTATTCTGAAGGGATGTCATTGCATCTGCGACAGAAAATAAGAGGATCAGGAGTTTCTTTTTGTTGTCAAGGTTTGGAAGAAAACGGATAGATAGGGAAAAAAACATCATATTCATCATATTCCATAATGTCAGTCCCAGCCAGTCAGGGAACCATGCAAAACAACCAAAAAACAGGGCAAACGTGGGGCTGTACTTGAATATGTCCCAGTGTTCGTCAGAATATTCCAGGAATAAATTTTTCCCATCCAGAAGATGCAGATGGCTGTATTTGAATATTAAATAGTTGTTATACGTGGAGATTTGGGATTGATGCCCCGGTAAATTCTTAGTTTTAAGAATATAAGTATGGGAGGAGGCGCCTAAAGCCAGTATTACATAAAATGCTATAAAAAACCGAAGTGGATGGAAGGATGATATAAAATGCTTTATACTCATATTCATTGGTCAGTCTGATGGCCTCAGTCACAAACCTCTTTCCCCTGAACAAATTCTCCTTCCCATTTCGCCACTACCACCGTGGCCAGGCAGTTTCCGATCACGTTGATGGCTGTGCGGGCCATATCCATCAACTCATCTATTCCCAGGATGATAAAGATGGGCCAGGTCGGGAGCCCGAAACTGGAGGCCGTGCCCAGAAGGATCACGAGTGAAGCACGGGGAACTGCTGCAACTCCTTTGCTGGTGAGCATCAGGGTCAACATCATGATGATCTGTGTTTCAAAAGAGAGCCGGATTCCAGCCATATTGGCCACGAAGATGGAGGCCATGGCAAGATACAGAGTGGTACCATCAAGATTGAAACTATACCCGGTTGGCATGACAAAGGAGACTATTTTCCTCGGCACCCCGAATTGTTCCATATTTTCCATCGCCCGGGGAAGTGCCGATTCGCTGCTGGTGGTTGCAAAGGCAATGGTAGCGGGTTCGGCAATGGCTTTTATGAACTTCTTCACCGGGATCTTCAACACCAGCATGATGGGCAGCAACACGGCAACTATAAACACCAGCAATGCGATGTACAGGGATGCCAGTAGCTGGAAAAGATTTACAAGGACATTCAAACCCATGTGCCCGACACTATAAGCAATGGCAGAGAATACTGCAAAAGGTGCAAAAAGCATGATCATGTTGGTGAATTTGAACATCACAGCAGTGAGCGATTCGGTAAAACGCAGCATGGGTGTCCGAAACTGTTCCTTTACCATGGCAACGGCAATGCCAAACAGAATGCTGAACACGACCACCTGTAGCACCTGTCCCTCTGCGATCGATTTCGCGATATTTTCGGGAAAGATGTGAAGAACAATATCATGCCAGCCCTGGGATTGAACCGCGGGTAATGTTCCACGGGTCATTTCGGGTGGAACAACGACCCCGATTCCGGCACCGCTGATATTGATCGCGGCAAGCCCGATAAAAAGTGCGATGGTTGAAACGATCTCGAAATAGAGGAGCGACTTCCATCCCATCCGGCCAACCTGTTTCAGATTGGCATGCCCGGCAATGCCGGTTACGAGGGTGGCAAAGATCAGCGGGGCGATGATGGTCTTCACCAGGTGAATAAAGATCTGGCTGACAATATTCAACTCCTTGGCCACCATGGGAAGATCATATCCAAATTCCACTCCAGCCAGCATGCTGACAAAGATCCATGTAGTCAGTTTTTTCTTTTTAATGGCAAAAAACACATAAAAGATAATGGGGATACATCGCAGGAAGGCAAGGAACCAGGCCGCTATCTGCAGTTGGAAAAAATGGTTGGTGACACCGACGACCATGGCGATCGTAAAGAAAAAGAGGATGCCCGCGATAAGTCGTTTAGGGTTCAGCATAATTGGAAATGAAAGACGGATGGTAAAAATAAACAAATTACCGATCCGTCGATCCGTTCATCCTGCAGATAAACTGGAACCTGTTCCTGTTCCGGAATTTCTAAGGAAAGATGGCTACTCCCAAGAGAGTTGAATTATACATACCCATGGCAGGTCCCGGACCGGGACCAAATCCGAGTCTTAAGATCATGTCGTAGATGTTGGATGAAATTGTCGGGAATGGTCCGGCTCCTGCAATGGCTGAATAATCGATGTCCGGTAATCCGAAGGCCGGGGCAACATTGTTCTGTGAAATGTTGTTCAGCGTGATGATGGGGTCGCTGGGCCCTGCAATCCAGATACCGGCAGACGGGGGGCCCGGCAGTATAGGAAAATGAATATTGCTGTGGATGTGGTTTCCGGTGATGACGACCCGCTTTGTTGTACCGGCTGAAAGACACCGTATCCCGGCCGCATAATTGTTATTGATATTATTCCCGTTGATGGAAGGCTGGGCATTCGGGTTGATGTAGATCCCGGTTTCATTCGTGCGGATGTCATTGGAGATGATCATGGGTTCCACCGTACCTCCCAGGGATATGCCTATTCCGCCCGCCGTATAATCGGTATTGCTGATCACATTATCGGAAATGGTTGTAAGGACGGGCATTCCTACTGGAGCTGATACATTGATCCCATACATATCATTGTTATCAATGATGTTATTGCTGATCGTTGGGGAACTGTTAAACACCTGGATGCCTCCCGCCATGTTGTTCTGGACCTTATTTGCAATGATCCAGGCAGTTGCATTCATGACAATTATCCCCCATGCAGAGCAACCTGTGATCTCATTCTCCTTGATCCAGGGGCTGGCCATTCCTAAAACATTAATACCAATGCCGCCTCCGGCGGGTGTGTTCGTGACAGCATTGTGGAGGATGGTCGGGGATCCAACCGGACATTGAATTCCAAGAGCGATGTTGAATCCTTCGATAACCATGCTGTCCGCTGTCACTACCGTACCCTGTATCCGGCTTGCATATTTGCCGGCACCTCTCAGGTTGACGAATTGCACACAATTGACATTTTCGACATAGGTTCCGGGCATGACCTCAACTAAGTAAGGATTTGCGGCTGACGGAGCTGTGCAGGCCAGGATCGCGTCCGTAATTGTCGTGAAGTCACCCCCTGTCGTGGCAACGACAAATGTATTTGCCGGGGAGACCGGTGGACCGGTATAGGCAATTGTCTGTGTAAGCCCATCCGGATACCTCACCCCTGAGCCTGCATTAATAACCCCGTTGACATCCAGCCTGGTCATAGGGTTCGTTGTGCCTATACCGATGCTGCCATCATCACGGATGATCATGGAGGTATCGTTGCTTCCGTTTTTTGTGATGAGGGTTGATGTGGCACTGGTGGTGCCTGAACCCTTGATTTCCACCTGCGCAACCGAAATTGTTCCGGTTGCCAGCAAGGCCAGTATTGCACCCAGCCTGATAACAAATGTTTTCATGGGGTCGATTTTTTGTTTGTTGGCGTTTGATTTTAATAAAATCAGATTCAGGCTTACTCTTACAAAAAGAAGCCAACTATACAAAAAAAACCTTGTTTGACAAACTGTTACCTGCCGATATATTTCCCGGTTTAAACAGTTTTATTTCCGCCCCGGAAAGGAATAATTATTTCCGGGAGGATCCCGGGTTCAATGAATGACGAAATAAGAATTGCAATTACCTTTTAATAATTCTAATTGTCCCGGCGTTTTTCCCTGATACTACTTTTAATAAATAGATACCATCAGGTTTGCCGTTTATGGAAAATTCATGTCTCTTTTCTCCGGGTAAATCGATTGAAAACATCTTTTCACCGGTCATGTTGTAAATTTCGGCCCGGATATTTTCATACGTATCTGATCCATCCAACTCAAGCACAAATCTCCCATCCGTAGGATTAGGATACACCCTAAAGAAATGTTGCCCCTTTTCAACAGCATTGGTCACCTTTGCGTCGGCGACTGTCACGAATGATGGCGATTTACTCCCGCAATACTGACCAGACGTTGTAATATATCCATGGAGATACCCTCCATGATGGACCCTGGTACCTGGCAGATATTTAATCTTTTGTCCGGCGATCATGGTTGCACGACCACCGTTCTGAACAATAAATGTAGATCCGCCACCCGCGACAGTGATCATCTGGGTTGCATCGAAACATTGTATGCCGGTAATATTCAGATTTTGAAGCAGAATTACCGATGGAATACTGGTAACCGACATGATCACCGAATTGGATGTAGCGGGATTATTTACAGCACACAACGCATTTGAAAACAGGATGCAGATGATCACATCTCCATTGGCCGGAATATAGGTGTAATCAGATCCGGTCGCTCCGGGTACTGGTGATCCGTTCACTTTCCATTGGAAGGTCGGGGTAGTTCCACCGTTGACCGTGGTGGTAGTAAAGGTCACTGAGGTTCCGGCAATAACCGGATTGGCAGAGGCATTGATTGATATACTGACCGGGAGCAAAGGATTAACCGTCATGATCACTGTATTGGATGTGGCGGGATTGCCGGTCATGCACATTGAATTGCCTGTCAGAATACAGGTAACTGCATTTCCATTGGTTGGTATAAATGTATAGGATGAACTGGTCGCACCCGGAACGTTTCTTCCATTGACTTTCCATTGGAATGCCGGGGCTGAACCACCGTTTACCGGTGTGGCGGAAAAAGTCACTGAGGTGCCGGCACAAACATTATTTGCTGAAACAGCAATCGTTACACTCACCGGCAACAGGGGGTGTACCGTCATGGTAATGACATTCGAGGTTGCAGGGTTTCCTGTCGGACAAACGGCATTGGAGAGCAGCTCGCAGGTGATCACATCATTGTTCACCGGAATATAGCTCCAGGTCGGATTG
>Ga0172368_10000323_pt1 | contig 68731 bp, 69 predicted proteins | sample Lak11m_FD_114540 | JGI IMG/M metagenome (GOLD analysis project Ga0172368, IMG submission 114540) | Freshwater microbial communities from Kabuno Bay, South-Kivu, Congo - kab_022012_11m | ecosystem: Environmental > Aquatic > Freshwater > Lake | place: Democratic Republic of the Congo: South-Kivu...
GGCATCTGAATTTGACAGGAATGTCAGATAAAACTTTAGAAATGATCGGATTCAAGGGTTTATTCAAAGAGACAGTAGAGGTCGATTTTAAGCTGTAGGGGGGAAGATCAAAACTGTTCAGGTATTGAACTTAGCACATGTGAATTCGTCCGGTCGGATAACCAGCCGCTTAATGGCGATACTACCGACATTACAAGAGGCACTGCCATAAAAACAATACCTACATCCTGCGGCGAATACTTAAGTTCATCCTGAAGCAGGAAGGGCATCAAAAGTATGACGCTATACATTGCCATGAAACTTATAAGAGCGCTTATGTTGGCTGCTGCGAACGGCCTGTTCCTGAAATGACGAAGATCCAGAACTGGCTGGGTTGCCCTGAGTTCAATGAAAACGAAGATGATAAAAATTACCAGAGATGCTACGAACAAGAATATGATGAAGCTTGAGCCCCAGCCCCTTTCCTGTCCCTCGCTCAATGCAAGCAGTAATGCTACCAGGCTGACGAACAGTGTGAGCGCCCCCGGAATGTCAAATTCCTGGCCTTTACTTTTTTCATCGTTATGAAGCACTTTGAGCGCCATGATCGTACCCACTATCCCCACCGGGATATTTATATAGAAAATAGATTGCCATCCAACTGTCTGGATCAGGAAACCGCCCAGTACAGGTCCTGTCATCGAACCTATTGCAACGACCGTTCCGATCAATCCCATCGCCCTTCCTCTTTCACGGGGAGGGAATGCATGCGTAATTATCGCAACTCCTGTCGCCATCAACATGGCTGCGCCTATTCCCTGGAATATCCGGAAAAGTATAAGCTGACCCTCAGTCGTTGAAAAAGCGCACAATCCGGAACCCAGCGTGAAAACAGCAAGTCCTCCTGCAAAAATTATTTTCCTGCCGATCATATCCGATATTCTTCCGAGGCTCAGGAGCAGGCTTGTTATTGTCACAAGATATGCCATCACGACCCATTCGATAGTGGTTATATCCGTTTTAAAAAAGTCGGTAAGCGTGGGAAGAGCGACATTCACAATGCTCCCGTCAAGGGTAGCCATGAAGATGCCTATCCAGACAACCGCCATCGCTTTCCACTTATATTCCATTCAGTTTCCCTTCACGTGTTTCAGGATATGCCCCATTTCAGGAAGGATAAGTTCAAGGGCGAGTTTTACGGCATTGGGCGATCCTGGAAGGCAAAAAATTACTTTCCCGCGGGCGATGCCTGCAAGCGCTCTCGTAAGCATTATGGAATTCCCCACCTGCTCGATGCTTTTTGCCCTGAAGAGCTCGCCAAACCCCGGCATTTCTTTCTCAATGAATGGTGTAACAGCTTCAATTGTTACATCCGCTGGCGAGAGACCCGTTCCCCCGCTTGAAATTATTACATCGGCGTCTGAATATAAAGAACTTTTAAAGGCGTCCCTTATCATTTCCATATTATCGGGGATCAATTCATAACTTGATACTTTGCCGCCTTTGACCTGTACCATCCCCCAGATGGTTTTTCCCGATACATCCTCGGCGCGCTCAGGGCGGTCTATTTTCCTATATTTTTCATATCGGGAGGTGCTTATGGTCAAAATTGCGCATTTATAATTTACCGGCGCATTTTCCTTATGAAGAAGCGAGGTATCCATGGGGGTTTCATATACGTTAAGTATATATAAAATTACTCATAAGGGATTTTTTTTAAACACACAGGATATAATAAAACCATTTCGATATCAAGCCAGGGAATTTTTTTTTACTAACCCAAGTCCTCTTTCTCAGGAATGCCTTATTCAACTCAATAAAACTAAAAAATAAAAGATGTTGATATTCCCTGGAATATCAACTTCAAACTTCTTTCTTCTTTATGTGCGTGTTCTTGCTGTGTTAGAGGGCACAGAATCGGCTGTCATGGTTGGATAACCCGATGAAGGGGCGGCGTACACTGTGGTGTCGCCCACAACATTTGTGGCTAATACCCTGTAGTAATATCTCGTAGCCGTGTTATACGTGTATGTCACAACATTGCCCTTTCTCGGTCCTGTCAGGGACGCAGGCGTTGATATGTTAGTCCACGGTCCGGAAGAAAGTGTTGCTCTCTGGATTGTCCAGTTGGTTTCATCCGTGGAGTTGTCCGTCCAGGTTAAAATTGTTTTGCCTTTGGACAATTTGGCAGTCAGTCTGGAAGGCGCATTCGGTGTAACCACAATTGCCATTGGACGCATTATCATACTCTCTTCATGGCCAAGAATGTGGCAGTGCCACACGTACTCCTCGCCGAAGTTGACCAGGTGGTTGGTAACGTTAGCGATCAGGCCTGTTGGATCTCTTGACATGAATTGAAGCGTAGTGCCAAGCGGTGCAGTCGTATCCAGGGGACGGACATTGTTAGGAAGATCCCAGGGGACAACGGGTTTAATTGGCCTTAATGCCACGATTATATCTTCCTGGGGATTCATCCTGACTGTTTCCCTCCAGCCCAACTCCATCGGGTCTGGCGGCATTATTGCACCGGTATTCTGGTTAATCCGGTTTATCACCTGGACATTGAACATGTGCCAGTGCATAGGATGGGTGTCCACGCTGTTACTGTATATCCTCCATATCTGAGTACCATCTCCCAGAGTTATGGGCGTAGCGTTCGAGTTCCTGATAATTTCCGTCGGCGGATCGAAATTGTTGTAAGGAATCGCAACCCGGGACGTCTGATTTTCTACTCCAAGCACGGTCATAAGACCACCAAACATGGGGTCAAACATGTCGTTTATCGACTTTGGCGACAAATCCATTGTTATGGCCGAAGATGAACCCGCAGGTGTAAAGGTAATGTTTGTGTCTGCGAATCCTATGTAATTATCGACGTAACCCGCATTAAAGGCAGTGTTGTAAGCAGATTCAGGCACGATTGGCTTGTCCTGTGAATCAAGGTAGGCCACAGGTAGCGCATTATTTAAATTTGTCCTGTCGAAGGTTGAAACTTTGGTGAGGGATGCGTTAACCTGGAACTGCATGACTGTCCGGGTGTTCGGGCCGTAGCCAGGTATTGTCGACGGAGCACCTCCTATCAATGTATTGTCCGGGGCGTCCGTGAAATAGTCATAACGCGAGTCAGCCCCCGTTACCGGGATAGGTGAATCGGTGTAGAGTATCAGTGTAGACCCATCCGGAACCTCGGAGAAGTTCACTATGACGTCCGCACGTTCTGCTCCGGCTAAGTTAAGCGCTTTCTCCCTGACATTCAAGATCCCCGCCACAGGATTCTGGTTGGCATAGTCATAGCCGATCGGTCTGTTAGGAATATCCACCGGCGCAGGCAGGAAACCACCTTCTGTGCCGATCTGGATCATCGATGGGCCCATTGCTGCCGGATCCGGAATACCCTCAGGCCTGTTATTCAATATGGCATAAGCACTACCTGACATACCTTGCCAGTCCAGCGGGAATGAAGCAACTGCACCTGGATCCTCCGGTACCATCGAGATTTCAGTACAGAGGTTTCGCGGGTATGTATTCCCTTTGCACATAGCTGGAACGGAATAACCGTTGCCTCCGCCATTAACCGTGATGCTGGTAACGGTACCATATGTGGGGCTGCCGCCATTAAGATCTACTGTCGATGTTGCGGAAGCGCCAGACCCAACCGGGGTATGCCCTGGGGCATCAAATATTGCTACGTCCGGTGTTGAATTATAACCAGCGCCTCCGCTTGTAACCGTGATTGCTGTAATGGCACCGGTTGAATCTACCGTTGCTTTAGCAGAAGCGCCTGAGCCGTTGCCGCCTGTGATCCTGACAAAAGGACCTGCGGTTGAGGCGTAATATAGCTGGAGGTTGAACGTACGGTCATTAGCAGCATTCAGTATTCTGAACCTGGTCGCTTTCTGTGCGACCTGGAGGTACGGATATACATTGCCGTTGACCAATAACATATCCGTGAAAGCTTCAGGCACAACGGATGGGTTAGGCGTTCCGGGATTCAACGCGTTCTCCCAGGGAGCGGCTGCTGGATTGTATAATTGGTTCGGAACCGGCCCACGGATAACAGATACAGGTGGATTCACCCAGGGACCATAATCCCATCTGCCCATAGGGTTCACTCCTGCAGGGCCAAGAGCCGGGTTCTGATTTGGCATATAAACATGAGGCCACCAGAGATCCGATCTGGCTGGGTTAACCGTTAAATTCCAGGTAGGATCCTGGACTTTCAGTTGGGCGGCATTGGGCAGAAAGGTCTTGTCCTGGATGACCAGGGGGATCCCGACATCGGGGAGGACTCCTTGAGCAATTAGCGACTGTTCGACCGTATCCGTCTCCAGGTACGCCGCAGCGACTCCGGCATAAACATTGAGACGGGTAAGGCCATAGGCATGATCGTGGTAGAACATCAGCCTGGCGCTCTGCTGGTTGGTATAATAGAAAGTCATTGTTCCAGCAGGTTCTTTTCCACCGTCCATATCCGGGACATTTTGAACACTTACACCTTTTGGATATGATGTGTTTTCCCCGGCAGGGGTCGTCCACATATCCTGACTTCCATCGCTTATCCACGGCGTGTTGCCACCGTGCAGATGGATCGTGGCGCGGTTCTGCGTATATTGATTGCATGATCCCAGTATAACAGTTCCGTTAGGAGGATCTAAAGTACAGCCGGTGGGCCCATCCCCGGCTCCTACGATGGTAGTGTCCACGGGCAAGAAAAGGTTGCCATCTGCGCCCGTGGGAAGATAGTTGGTGAATTTTACGCGCACAGGAATGTTTCTCTGGGCAATGATTAGAGGTCCAAGATAATGAGGTTTATCTACGGCATAGACCCGATCTCCTTTGGAGTCGGTAATACTTCTGCCATTGGGGTATTTAAGAGGCATATGTAAACCCGGGACATTCTTTGTTGATATCTGTACATATCCCCTCAATGTGGTCTCATTCAGGTCAGAATGCATCTTCTCGGTATATTGGACTAAGCCGATTTCATAGTAATCTGATCCTGGGTAAGTTGTGGTATCCGCGGTTGCCACCGGGATATACTGTCCAAGGTTGTTCGCGCCAGCCGGCCCAAGACCAGGCAGCGAATCTACGAATTTCCTGATACCACCCGAAACGGTCCCACTAGAATCAACATTCGGAAGCGGACTATTTGCGTAGTTCGGGATCGTGCCGAAGTAGTCGGGCGTTCCATATATAATGGGTGCAGGCGGGGATATAGATCTGGATCGGGCAATTGCTGCCCCGGTCGAAACATAAGCGTGGTTTGCAATATTAATTGCTGTTGCTGTTCTCTGGATGTTTGTTGTCACCGGTATTTGGCCCGGTTTAATGATATTGTTTGTTGCGGCAACACTGCTATCAATATTGATGTCTAACATCATCAGCAATATTCCTGCTGATAACAATAGTCCAATAAATCTGAAAATATTATTGGTTTTTTTCCTTAACTTGCATTCAGGTTCAATATGTACACTATATACACTAATTCCCATAACACATCATACTCCTTTTTTCATTCACAATGACAAATTCATTGTGACAGGATATTTTCTATTTTATACTACATAAATCTATCTTTATTAATAAATTTAAATGATACTAAACATAATAAGTATCATCAAGAAAAAGCTGGCAAAACCTGCTACAAAAATATTGAATCATTCCATTTTAAAGTCTATTATGGCACTACAAATATCCCTTTCGTCGTCTTAACTATCTTAACCTCATTTCCAGCCTCTGCGCTCAGGAATTCAGGTCGTTTGATGGTGATAGTTTCATAGGTCTCAGGATCAAGTACCTGTATAGTTTTCTTTTCGTCCGCAACGAGAACTGCCGGAACTGCATCCTGTTTCCGGCTCAATTTTTTCACATCCATCAGGTCATTGAAATTCTCCATGAACCTTTTTCCGGTTTCAAGATCGATCCCGCTCACATGCTTTCCACAATTCTGGACTTCAATGACTTTATCACCAACGCCGATTATATCCCCCCGGACGAATTCCGGAAGACGAAGAGCAAATGTAATGCGATAAAGATCTACGCCATTCTTCTGGCCTACAAGCTTGGGAGATTCCGAGAATTTACCGCCGTAAACATCAATTATTGCCCTGCATATCTGTTTTCCAAGTTTCATAGACCCTACATAATAATCAACGCCTTCATCAAGTTCAAGTGTGTTCGCGATGAACGAAAGCCTGTCCCCCTTCATACGGGAGCGCGATGCAACATCTTCTGCTATCCGTGTGCAGTTTCCTAACTCTTCGCTCGTAGGGATACGCTTATCAGCGCGTATCTGGACAATCCCTTCAAAATAACCGCCCGATATCCTGCTGCATGTATCACAGGTCTCCCAGCTTATTCTCACTTCGGTATCAAATACAATTTCAATTGGGGCGCCTTTGATCTTCCCGTTTCCTTTTATATTTACCCTGTATCTTGAATAATCAAGCTGTTTCAGCGTAAAATCCAATTTCAGGTCATGAGCTTCAGGGTCATGTTCAAGCGACCCGTTCACACATTCTATTATCGTTTTTTCTTCATCTTCCCTTGATGACCATTTTCCTCTCTGGAATACCGAGCCGCAGGTCGCACATATGCGTGTATAAAGGACTTGTGCGCATTTGACCAGTGTCCTGTTTTGTGTAAAGCACTGCTTGCATATGGTATCAAAAAAGATATCGGTATCTTTACCGCATTTTGGACAGAATAAAGTTGCCATTATAGTTTTTCCAGTGTACTTCCAGTCGCATCAATTACGCTGCTTTTTGAATTGTGCGAGGGATTCCAGCCAAGCTTTCGCAATTTATCAATGGAAAGAAGCATTTTTGGCACATCGCCTTTCCAGCCGCGATTTCCGCCCGTATAAGTGAATTTAACATCATGCAGCCCCATTTCTTTGACTATCAACTCGCCGATCTGCGTAGAATTGATCGTGTCCGTAGAACCGATATTGAATATATTTACCATTTCGCCGCTTTTGTTTACAGCGAACAGGATGCCATCTATGCAATCGGAAACATGGATATATGATTTTCGCTGCTGTCCATCGCCAAGTATCTCAAGAGCCTTCGGGTTTGCCTTCAATTTGTTGATAAAATCGATGATTATCCCGTGAGTTCCCCGCTTACCCACGATATTTGCAAAACGGAATATCCATGATCTCATCTCAAATGTATGACAATATGAGGTTATGAGCGCTTCGCAGGCAAGTTTCGATGCTCCGTATAATGATATCGGAATAAGAGGCCCATAATTTTCAGGTGTGGGAATTATGGATGCTTCGCCATATATTGTAGATGTCGATGTGAAGGCGATATTTTGCTGCTGATTCATCCGCATCGCTTCAAGCAGGTTATAAGTAACGATTATATTCTGCTCAAGATGGATCCTTGTATTCTGCGCACCGAGACGAACATCGGGATTTGCGGCAAGATGATATATCATGTCAGCGCCTTTGATCGCATGTTTTAGTTTTTCAAGCTCCAGCATATCAAGTTTGACCAACCTGAAATTTGGATCCTGATCATGATGTTCTATGAATTCCAATTTTCCGGAACTCAGGTTATCAATAACTGTAACTTCATTTCCCCCTGCGATCAGTTTATCGACCAGGTGGCTTCCAATGAAACCTGCTCCTCCGGTAACTATAATTTTATGTTTCATTTATACCTCTTTGTATTGTTTAGGTTGTTGTTCGTAATCATAAATATTGTTGACCGACCTATGCTGTTGCATAAATCTCAGGATTTCCCGTGCTGTAAACCCTGAAGATATGCGTAAAGACAACATCTGTCTTCTGTGAAATCTCATCTTCAGTATAGCTTTCAGGAAGCCCGGTAGCATCATTATACAGGCAATTATGTATCTCAGCTCTAATAGAGTCGCGGGTCGCCTCCTTTTCTCTCCAATTATCGATGATCAATTTATCAGTCTTCAAATGTTCAAGAAGGTCTTTTGCCACCTTCTTGATCCTCTCAATATCTGTCTTTGAAAGACCGGGTTTGACCAGAAGATCGAAAAGCGCTAGATTTTCCTCATCGAGACCTTCGCGCAAAACATGCTTTGTTTCATTATCGAGGCTTTGTACCAACCTCATCAGTTCTTCAAATGTTTTTTCGATCGTAGCGCGGTCTTTTTCGCTGTTATATTCAGACACTATCTTTTCGTAGTGTTCCTGGAAATCAGTGCGAAGCGGATTCTGCTGGATCATTCTTTCAAGTCTTTTCTCTATGGCATCTTTCAGGTTCGCAACTGTTGTGTTCTTGTTCCGGCAGACCTCAAACTCCTTGCGCAGGCGTTCGAAATCGATCTTGCTGATGTCATATAAATTGTGGTCAGGATCTGCTGTATGAAATTGTTTGATATCGATTGCAGCATCCACTACTTCATGCAATTGTCTGATTATGTCAGTAATGTCAGCCTGCTCTTTATCGATCTGAAGACGGTTGTAGATAATATTGACCGCATCATACTGCTCCCTATATTTACTGGCGCTTTTGATATTGATGCATGCTTTGAATTTCTTAAAGACCTCGCGTGCCATTATCTCAAAGCGTTTGCGTGTTTCGTCGTTCCTGTTGATGATTTCTTTTGCATCAGCTATTGACTTATTTCTCTCAAATCCGGTCTTTTCGATGACATTCTCAAGCCTGAATTTGTGTGTTTCGAGTAAACCGCGAACCATGGTGATAGCTTCTTCCAGGGATCCCAATAGTTCCTCATCAGCCGGTTTTACAGGATCCACACCTGGAGTTATACCGCCATTGTCCCCCTTATGACCAGCAAAAGTCGCAAGAGCAATTCTTAAGTTCTTAAGAATCCCGCAATAATCCACGATTAGCCCGTTGTTCTTTCCTTCGTTCACCCGGTTGGCGCGTGCGATTGCCTGCATCAGTGTATGCGCTTTAAGAGGTTTATCGAGATACAGTGTGGCAAGGCTTGGAACATCAAAACCTGTCAGCCACATGGCACAAACTATTGCGATGCGAAAAGGATGTTCTTCCTTCTTGAAGGCCATATCGATATCGATGCGCTTTCCGTCTTGCGTTTCAAATCCCTGCTTGATCAACTGACGGTGTGGAGTTATGTCCAGATCCCACTTGCGAAACTTTTCCATTTCTCCCTGTTCCTCGCTGATCACAACAGCCATTCGTGTTGTTTTCATCCAGTCGATCTGGCGGCGCCGGTATATCTCATCCTGATCATCCTGCGCTTTCGAAAGTGACTTTTCAAGTTCAATAAGGCGCTGCTGCCAGTAGTGGTCTATCAGATCGTGCATCCGGACACAGGTTATCTTGTCTATGCATATCAGCATAGCTTTGCCATTTTCCCACTGGGTTGAGTAGTGCTCAACAAAATCCCGTGCAATCTGGTCAAGACGCTTTTGGGCAGTGATGAGGTGATATTCGCGCTTGAGTTCCTTTTCAAGGCGCTGCGATACATTTATGTCCTCTATCTCGATCTCATCCAGCTTTTGCGCGATGCGCTCGTTTATTTCATTTGTGGCAATGCCCAGCTTTTCTCCGCGCGCATCATAATATAGAGGGACAGTCGCCCCGTCCTCTACTGCTCTCTGGAAATCATAGGTTGAGACATAATCCCCGAATATTCGGCGCGTGACCTCATCATCTTTGAAAAGAGGGGTTCCTGTAAAGCCAATAAAACTTGCCTCTGTCAAAGCATCGCGCATATTGCGCGCAAAAATACCATTTTGAGTCCTGTGCGCTTCATCTGTAATGACGATGAGATCCTCCCTGTGTGAGTATGGATTATCATCAGTAATTTTCTTGTTGAATTTTTGAATAAGGGTGAACACATAGGCTTTGTGTTCACCAAGCATCTGCTGCAGGTGTTCTCCATTTTCTGCGCGGCATGGGTCTCTATCATTGTCAGCCAATCCACAGCCTGCAAATGTCTTATATATCTGGCTGTCCAGGTCATCGCGGTCTGTGCACACAAGAAAGGTGAAGTTGCCGCCAAGTTTGCGGTGTATCTTGCGCGTGAAGAAGACCATGGAATAGGATTTTCCCGCGCCCTGGGTGTGCCAGAATATTCCAAGTTTGCCTTTGCGAACTTTGCGTTCGAGCACAGCTTTAATGGCGCGGTTCACGCCCAGGAATTGATGGTTACGGGCAAGGATTTTTACGAGTTTGCCTGTGCTGTCATCGAATACGATGAAGTTCTCGAACATATCCATGAAATTATGTTTGTCACATATTCCTTTGAGCAGAGTCTCCATGTCAACAACGCCTGGTTCTGTTTCTTCCAGCCTCTTCCATTCAAGGAAATGCTTGTACTGGCTGGAATATGAGCCAAGTTTTGCCTCCACGCCGTTTGCAAGCACGATAATGGCATTGTGATGGAATAAATGCGGCACAGTATCCTTATAATCGGACAAGTTCTTCTCATATGCGGTCTGCAGGTTTTTGTGGACGTTCTTAAGTTCAATGAAAAGCAGCGGGATACCGTTGACAAAGCCCATGATGTCTGTCCTGCGGCGGTAGAGCGCGCCCTTAACCCACAGTTCGCGCACAGCTAAGAAGTGATTCTCTTCAGGATGCTCGAAATCAAAAACTTTCAGGCGCTGTTTGATGAGTTCTCCATTTTCGTCCCGGTACTGCACCAGCACGCCATCTTTGAACAATGCATATTTGTCCTGGTTGATCTGTATGACTGATTGTGTGGCTGGATATTCCACTATCTGACGGACCGCATCCTCATAAGCCTGCTGCGGCAAGTCTTTATTGAATTTGACAAGCGCTGCCTTGAGGTAGCGAGTTAGCACCATCTCATTGTCATTCTGGCGACCGAGGGTGCCATACAGCCCGAAAGTTTCCTCATTATAAGCATATACCGCATCCCAGCCCAGCTTATCATGAAGGTAATCGGATGCGGTCTGCTGTACGAGTGTGTCCTCGGTCATTTTATTCATACGGTGATCTCTCCATTCATGAGGCGTGGAAGGAGGATGTCGCGCGCTGAAGTCAATTTAATCTCTTGCGATTTTAAGTTGCTAATTTGATCTGTAATATCTGTGGCAAATTTTTCAAACTCAAGCCTCAATTCTCTTTTTGGTATAAGCAGTGTCATTTCTCGAATTTTTCTGGGATTTAATTCAGTTTGATTAGTAGAACCTTCTCCCATAGATCCAAAAACATTTTCCAATGGCAATATAGAAAAGCCAAACCATAACTTTTCTAAGTCTTCTCTTGGTCTGACAATGGTTACATGAGAATCAATAGTGCATTTTGGTATATCAGTCCATAACTGCGCAATTCTTCCTAAGGTTCCTGTGCCCGTAGAATTGATCAAAATATCTCCAAATTTGACCTGTTTTTCATCTTTGAATACCTTTTTTTGTTGTCTTGCAAGCTCAATATTCAGCTCTCCGTTTCTTATACACTTTTGGTTGATAACTGTAAACTCACCTTCATCGTCATATTCTGGTGTTATTCCTCTATTTACAACAACTGTGAGTTCACCGATCATTCGGGTTTCCCACCCCTCCGGCACTCCATCAATGATCCTGACATGCTCATGCCCCGGAAAGCGCAGATGAACAAACCACTCCCTGTAGAGCAGCCGCGCCGACTGCTCCAGAAGCTGGATGCGGCGGCGGTTGTTTTCGATGAGGGAGTCATAGGCGGAGAGGATGGAAGCGATTTTTTGTTGGATGGAGAGAGAAGGAAGATTAACTATCAAAGAAGAAAGACTATCCTGTGATATATTTATAATAGCTGTTCCGGAAGATAAACCAATTATCAGTTTCCTGTAATGCGGTGATCTTAAGAGATATGTTAGAAATTGTGAATCCACCTCAGAATTTGTTAATCGGAAGCGGATAACAAAACCACAATGAACAGTTTCATTATCATCCTTTTGTGCCATTGTGGCTAAGCCAATTCCATCTCGTTTAACGGATGACCTGACAAGAAAGATATCATTTGCATTTACATGGAATTTCTCAATACCTTTTCGATCAGAGAGGGCGACTTTATCAAGTGAGTCAAAATTAATTTTTGGTATATCTGAAAATATATCTTTCACATTAATGAGACGAATCCCCTCACCCATTTTTTCCTTTCCAAAGTTGACCCCATTTTTGAAATCTCCGAGTAAACCAAGTTGAATTTTTCTCCAAGTCGATGGAGTAGTCATAAATTTTTCCTCTTCTCCACTACTGTCACATCGATATTAAAAAACCGCGGATGAACAAAGATAAACCTAGATACCTTCAAGTCAGTTGATTTTGCGCGAGAATCAATACGATAAAACGCGGATTTACACGGAACCGACCGAATAACTGAATATGGCATCATTCCTGCTCAGCCCCCTCCAGCCTCTTTGCAACCTCATCAACCTCACGGATAAGTTCATCTTCCGTAGGCAGGTATATTTTATATTTTGAAGCGAAAATCCGGGTATTATTCTCAGGCAGCGTATAACGGGCAATAGTTTCTTTCTTATCATGGCATAGAATAATGCCGATCGTTCGTTCTTCATCCTTCGCCCTGACCTCCCGGTCAAAAAAATTCACATACATCTGCATCTGACCCAGATCCTGATGAGTAAGTTTGCCGATCTTCAGGTCTATCAACACAAAACTGTGGATCAGGCGATTGTAAAACACAAGATCGACATAAAAATGATCTGCATCCAGTGTGATGCGTTTCTGGCGGGCAACAAAAGTAAAACCTTTCCCAAGCTCAAGTAAAAAGCTTTGCAGATTATCAATAAGAGCGGTCTCAAGCTCTTTCTCGGTGTATGCTGCCTGCTCATGCAATCCCAGGAATTCAAGTACATATGGATCTTTTACCAGATCGCGAGGAGACTCAAAGATTTGTCCATTCTCAGAAAGAGCCTTTACTTTTTCCTTGTTCCGGCTCAGTGCCAGACGTTCGAATAGCAGTGAGTTTATTTGTCTATCCAGTTCCCGCACAGACCAGTTTTCAGACTCCACCTCTTTTAAATAAAAGTTCCGCGCCTGTTCATTATCAAGACGCATAAGCATGGTATAATGGGACCAGCTTAATTTGCCAGACAGTGTATGGCAATTCTGAAAACTCAGATAAAACTGTTTCATATTTTGTAAATTCTGACGCGAAAAACCTCTGCCAAATTCCAGGGTCAAACGTTTAGAGAGATGCATTAATGTTTCTTTCCCATATTCGGCGCGAGCTTCACCGTGCTGTTCATCCTCAACGATCAAACGCCCTACTTCAAAATATGCATGTACCATTGCAGTATTTACAGCTTGTGAAACACTCCTTTGAGCATCGAGCAATACCCGCCGTATCTGGTCATACAAAATCTGTGTAGAATTACCTGATGTGGTCAAATCTTTTCCATTCATTTCGTACTTCATATCCCCATGTCCTCAAAATTCCTTGCGATCGTCCCGGCAAGCTCCACAGCTTCAGTATTCAGATCCTGCAATTCCACATGAATATCGCGCAGTGCTTCTTCAAAATCAAAATCCTCATCTTCTACCTCAGGAACCACGCCAACATAGCGCCCCGGAGTCAGGCTCCAGTCATTCGCTTCAAGCTCTTTTCTATCCACGAGCTTAACAAGACCCTCCACATCCCGAAGCTTTGCCTCAGGGAAGCGCTCCTGCAGCCAGTACGCCTGTTTGTGGAAGTAATGCACCTTCTTGAGCTGTTCGACGGCATGTTTTCGGGATTCATCAAGCGCCTTGCGACCGCTGCTTGTTTCGCGGCTCACCCAATGTTCACTCCCTTTTGCCTTTAACTCATTTTCACATATTTCGATAAGCCGGCTCACCAGCTTGAATAAAAGGTCAATCTGTCTTACAAGATCGCGGCTCTGATCAGAAAGCGGCGAGAGTTTCTCTGCACTCTGGCGCAATCCGGCATTATCCTGCGATGAGGAGTTCCAGACGGTTGCAGCTTCATCAAGTGCTTTATTGAATGTTGTGCTATCATTTATGAAAGTAGTCCGGGCGCCTCTTAACTCTTTCAGGGTTTCAGCATGAGCGGCGTTATCAGGCAGCTTCTTAAGGAACGCCTCAAGTTTTTCCAGTAAATTAGCCAGCTTTTGAATGAAAACCTCGACTGGAGCAACCGAGTTTTTCGCCTCTGTAATTGTGGTATCAAGGTACTCTTCAACCTGTTTCAGGAAACGCTCTTCCTGACCCCGATAAAGCCAGACGATGCTTGTAAGGTTCTTTCGCTGTTCAGGGCTAAAATCGTATATTTTTCGCGTGACTTTACGATAAACATTACGCGCATCGATCATCAGCACTTTGTCACACATCTTTTCCGGCTTACCTCTGTCCAGGAACCAGAGCTCGCAGGGCACAGTTCTGGTATAAAAGAAGTTTGAGCGGATAGACATCATCATATCCACATGTCCGGTTTCGATCAGCTTCTGGCGTACCTTTGCTTCACCGCCGCCTGCGCTTGATGCCTGTGAAGACATCACAAATCCAGCTCTTCCATGTTCGTTCAGATAGCTGTAAAAATATGATATCCACAGGTAGTTTCCATTGGAGACTGCGCCTTTTTTGTTCACACCCGGCAATCCAAAAGGAAGACGCGGATCATTCTTTATTTTCTCAGCATCCACTTCATCCACGTTGAACGGAGGATTAGCCATTACGAAATCTGCTTTGCCGACCATCTCATGTGGATCTTCATAATAGGTGATCGCCTTCTGGATATTACCTTCCAGACCATGCACGGCAAGGTTCATCTTTGCCAGGCGAATTGTTATGGGATTTTTCTCAAGACCATAAAAAGTAGCTTGCTCAGTCGGGTTCTGATGTGACAATTCCATAAAATGTGAGCTTTGTACGAACATGCCTGCTGTACCGATCGCAGGATCAAGCATCTTTCCATGATTCGGTTCAATGACGTACACGATCATCTGGACCAGCGAAACCGGAGTTAAAAATTCACCGCCATCATGCGCTTTTTGGTCGGCAAATCCGGTCAAGAAATATTCATATATGCGCCCGAAGATGTCACCAGAGGCATTTTTCAGTGCAGGATCGTTAAAAGTACGAAGGAGCTGACCCAGTACATTATTATCCAGTTCCTGATATTCAGTTTTGGGAAGTACACCGCGCAGATTTTCATAATCCAGCTCAATAGATTCCATTGCCGTAATCATAGCCTGGGCGCGATCGGCGCTATCTGGCAACTCCACTATATATTCAAACTGCGCCTCAGGCTTAAGATAAATGGCGCTCTTTCGTGGGAAGTCCTCTTTGGTGAGCGGTTTTGTTTTACCTGCGCGCGTTGGCATAGAGGCTTCGATTTGATCCTTGACCATCAGATAACGGCTATAAGCATGCCTGAGAAATATTAATCCCATCACTGGCATGAAGTATTCGTTGCTTGCATAGTTGGAGTTTGCACGCAGGTTATCAGCACTTGCCCATAGACGCTTTTCAATTGCCTCAATGTTATCTAATTGTGTCATTATCTTTTTATCTAATGAAATTTTCTCTATATTATATTTTTTATATTATAACTTTCCACACATCCTGAGATAAGGGCAGGAACAGCGCCTATTGCCGTGCAGGTTTCAAGTGAAACCCCTTTTGAGGTTATATCGAGATGATATTGGGACATCTCGAAAAGTTCTTTTGGGAGACCTTTATGACCTAATCCTATCAGGAACAGGAATGATTTCTTCTTAATAATATTTTCCGCAAGGGTAGCGATATTGATCTCCTTTTTGCGGTCAGGTTTTGAAGTCGTGACCACAGGCGAGCCAAACTGCGGCTGGAATCCTTTTTCGGGCAGATCGAACACATGGAACCTGCCCGCGCTGAAAAGCTGAACGAGATATTTTCCCGAACCGCCAATAGTTGTTTTGTCTTTGACGAAATCCACAAGTTCTTCTGTACTCAGTTTAAAAGGATAATCAAACAGAGCTAGGTTAAAACCAAAAGCATTTGCGATCGGCGCCGCCCTTGCAATGCTGCGGTAATGAGCTTCATGGATCTTTATTTTATCATAAGTGTTGACGATCCCAAGAGTTAACATGCCCTTTTTGTATTATATTGAACCGTCATCTTTTTAAAAAGTTATGTCCCCAGTTCTTTTAACCGTTTGATCTTCTTTTGCGCTTCTTCAACAGCTTTTTTCTGTTCCTTCTCAAGCTGGGATACAATTTCATTAAACCCGACTTTAAGCGTATAGATCTTGAATGGTCTGCCTTTCCCTGGTTTTTTCTCTTCCCGCTCATCCACCCAGTCACGTTCTTTTAATTCCCTCATGGCAATACTTACTTCAGGCTGGCGTAACCTGGCCGACCTTTCGAGGTCAAGGGATGTGGCTGTATTCATATTTTGAAGAAATGCAAGAGACATTGAAATATTCCTGCTTAAACCCAGGGAAATAAGTGCATCTGCAATCTCTTCACCTTTCTCATCAAGCTGTTTGATTTTAAGATTTTTCATATTGACTCTATTATATATTAAGTACTTAGTATTATTTTAATCTTTCGATTGCAGGCTTGCACCTGAAATCCTGATTTTGCCGACTTAGGTACAAACCTTCCCATAACCGGATGAACTACCCGGCAATGAAACTATCAAAATTATTTCCAAAAAGAACGGGATTTCCAGTTAAAGCTTTAACCTGGATTGTATTTTTTTGTTGCGACTTGGATATAAATAACAATATCCACGCATTTCTTGAAGCTGGCAAAACATTCCGACAACTTTCCCAGGGCATATCACTGTCATCTCTTTTTGCCGATCGAAAATGCATCTCCAAGACATTTGCCGATCCCGTAATAACCGGAACTATCCGGGGCGAATATGACCGGTTTTAATTTTTCAATATCAGTGAGCCTATCATCCTTCATGACAAGTTCATCTGCCTTGACGTCCATTATCTCGCCGATAAACTGAGTGTGCAATCCTATTTCAATAGTGCGGATCAGTTTGCACTCCAGAACGAGAGGAAATTCCTTAACGTATGGAGCATCCACGAGTTCGCTCTTAACGCTGGTAAGCCCGGCTTCCCTGAACTTGTCCACATTCCTGCCAGATACAGTACCGAAATAATCTGCTTCCTTCACGTGCTTCTCTGAGGGAACATTTACAGTGAAAGCTTTGCGCTCAACGATATTTCCATATGAATAGGTCGCTTTGCGAAGGGAGATCGCCACACATGGCGGTTGGGAGCAACATATCCCACCCCAGGCGACTGTCGCTACATTCGCCTTTCGTTCTTTGTCATACGTTCCTATAACCCATACAGGTACAGGATAAACCAGGGTCTTAGCACCTAAAGACTTTTTCATAAAATTCCTCCGGATAGTAATTCTGGTCTGTATCTATTTTAACTTAACCTCGCCACCTGCGGCTGGCTGATACAAATTTTTATACCTCTGATTAAATATTGGACGCTATTGGAATATTCAGGAGGGCACATAATGATTTAATAATATTAATCCAATCAGGAAAGATGAAATATTACAAATGAAAGAAATATAGAACGATTTTTTCAGGTTTACTCTTAACAGGAAAAAAATAATAAAAGTTTCCAAAAAAATAACAAAAGATTCTCCAAATAATATATATTCAATTCTTGTTTTTATAAATAAAGGAATTATAAACCAGAGATAAGGTAATGTAGCAAAAGAAGAAAGAAAGCCGGTAAAAAATAAGAGACTATTAGATATTTTTGCACCCTCATCTTTACAAAAATATTTTATAATTATAAATAAAGTCGTTATTTCAATAATTAAAGTAAAAGCCAGTGAGATAAGAAATTCATATTCATATAACATTCTCAACAGCTTCCGCCAACTAATTTCTCAAAAAAACAAGAAATTGAATCCCAGAAACCTTTTTTCACTGGTAGTGGTTCTGGATTTTGTGTTGGCCAGGGAGTTGGCGTAGTATATACGGGTTCTTTATTATTGATATTTGGTTTTTCAAAAGTTTCCACTTTTTCCGGTTTACCATTATTATATCCAGAAGTTTTTTTCGAGATATAGACAACCAGGTTACCATCAGAATATCCTGCAACAGAATACTCGATAATTTCATTTACCAGGGGATCTTTTTCATTAACATATCCACCGTAAGGCTCGATATCTTTTAGCAATAGAATTATATCTGCCAGGGAATATCCATCCCTATAAGCGGCTTTGTCATCCCCCCCTGAAACTTTTTTAGGATCTATTTTAAGATCTGTAAGGTTAAGAGAAGAAAATTTTTCTTTTGAAGTCCAAAAAACAGAAAGGCTATTAAACTTATATCCTTTGTCTAAACACTTATTGTTCTCTATCTGGTAGGCTTCGTATATATTAATCATCGGCCCGGTATAATAGCCAATTAAGACTACATCAGGAAAATCATTCAGGTTTACAAACTTAACGCATCTATTAAGAGGATGGGAGTTTTCAGGAATAATATCTGCTGATGCAAAATTTATCATAAGTATTCCTAATACTGAAATAATTAAAATCATATTTTTTGTCATGATGGCACCATCTAATATTTACCCCAGACTTCGGAATTAAGTGCAAAGCTTGTATATTATGTCTCAACTATTATTACTGCAATTGTATTTACAAACTATTTGAAGTGAACGGTCTTATATGGCGGCCATAAACGCAATAATCTTTGCGGCGATATTTCCAGGCTTCCCGGCATCCCCTACTTTTCCTTCATCGCCAGTTTTATTTCAATTCCAAGTGACTTTAGCACTTTATCCCTGATGATATTTGCTTCAAGGCTTGTGCGTATCCTTGGCCTGGGCAACTTTACATCGAAAATTTCTTTGATCGTACCCGGACGGGCTGACATCACAACGACTTTATCACCAAGGAAAACCGCCTCATCAACACTGTGGGTGACAAAAAGCACGCTGATGTGCTCTTTTTCCCAGATTCTCAATAGCTCTCCCTGCATAAGGTTTCTTGTTTGCGCATCAAGCGCCCCGAAAGGTTCATCCATCAACAGCAGTTTCGGGCTATTTGCATATGCGCGCGCGATCCCGACCCTTTGCTTCATCCCTCCCGACAATTCCTTCGGGTAATGGTTCTCAAATCCGTTCAAGCCCACAAGATCTATATAATGTTTTGAAATCCGGTCGCATTCATTTTTATTTAAGCCTTTTGCCTGCGGGCCGAATTCAATGTTTTCTTTCACCGTCCTCCATGGGAACAGCGCGTATTCCTGGAACACAAAGCCGCATTCCTTATTCACCCCGTCGATCTTTTTCCCGTCGAGGAACAAATTACCCCCGTTTGGGGCAACAAGCCCGGCAGCAAGACGAAGCACCGTTGTTTTCCCGCATCCGCTGGGACCGAGCAAACATACGAATTCACCATCCGCAACTTCAAAACTGACATTTTCAAGAGCCTGGAAAGTATTAAATTTCTTGCTAACAGAATCCAGTACTAATCTACCCATTTGATGAACCTCCTCTGTAAAAGAAGGATGCTGATATTCATCAAATATCCGATCACGCCAATTACTATCATACCTGCTATCATTTCGGCATAACGTCCCAGGTCTCCCATGTTCCAGATGAAATAACCAAGACCTACCGGACTTTTGATAACCATTTCCGCAGCTACTATTGCCATCCATCCCACTCCGAGTCCGATCCTCAATCCTGTCATAATTGAAGGAAAAGCCGAAGGTATCACCACTTTTGTTACGATCATCGATTCTGATGCCCCAAGTGTCCTGGCGGCATCCAGGAGCCTTTCATCCGTTGACCGCACGCCCTGGATAGTGTTAAGGATTATGGGAAAAACAACACCGATAAAAACAATAAATATGGAGCCGCCTGATACGAAAATAAATATCGCAAGTGGTATCCATGCCATTGGTGGCATATTCCGGATGATCTCAATTATCGGATTAAATATATTCCCAATAAGTTTTGAATATCCCACACCGATACCTACAGGCACTCCGATGATAAAAGCAATTATTCCCCCCTCTATCACCCGCTCCATACTTGCAAAAACATGGTTGTAAATACCGTAAGTAAGGTTTGGACCATTGATATGGGTGAACAATGAACCAAGAAGCGCATGCCATGTTTCGACAGGTGTGGGAATATCGCGCAGGCGAATGAAGGGTATATTAAAAATACCTTCGCGCGTAAGGATTAAGACCCCCTGCCACAGAATCACAAAAACGACAAGAGAAAGGAGGTTGATCAGCAACTCCTTTTTCCGTGTGTCGAACTTCATTAACTACTGACCCTGAGTCCTTCCTTTTCTGCCGCCATAAGGAAAAGGACTTGCTGGATAGTTCCTGGTCCAGGGTAGCCAACGGTCTTTCCCCTGAGGTCTTTTAACGATGTTATGTTGCTCGCGACAACAATTATTGATCCTTCATTGTTCATTCCGGCAATTACCTCCACACGAGCATCATCAGTAGAGAAATCATTGCTGTTGATCCTGTGAATGATCACCGGGGGTATTCCAAGACTTCCTATATCGATCGTATTTCCTTTAAACCCTTTTTGCATCTCAAAAGCGCCGTTCTGGAACGGGGCGCCTTCGGCGATACTTATGTTTATTCCTAAGTCTTTATAATATCCTTTTTGCCATCCGACATAGAATGGAAGTTCATGAATATCATTTATAAGATAACCGTAACGGATTGTAACTGGTTCCTTTAATGAAATGCCTGACAGGTTCGCGTCCTTATTATTGATCGCCCAGTCAACATATTTGTTGGTAACCAGTGAATTTGCATAATCAGAAGCGTTCTTATATCCCGATTGGTTCCATTTTTCCGGGACGAAAATGCCAAAATCCTGTACCTTCTGGATAAACGTGGTCGTATCAGGAATATTCGTATTGTAAACGAATTCCACATCAGCGAGACTCAAATTTGCTGCTGCCGGGTCTGTCAGTCCTCCAAATTGCATTGTGAAGTTAATCAATTCATTATGGTCCTTCGAATCGCTCTGCTTTGCATTATTGATGTATTCGACAGATTTTAACTGGACAAGTGCCATTCGTTTCAGTATCTCATCTGAATTATTCGTAGATTTATACCAGTCCTGATCATATGCGACCACGCAGCAGGGATGGTCTTTCCATATCTTTCCTGATAATATCAGGTTTTTCCCAATTCCTTTGGTTACAGCTATTGCAGGATATGGTTCCCACATAATGAATCCGGCTATTTCACCTGTCCCCAATTTCTGTACCATTTCCTGCCCGCTCATTTTCACAAGATTGATAGGCTCGGATACTGCCGGGCTTTGATTACTTTGAAGGCATCCAGCCAGGAATATCGCAAATATCACAAATATAACAACTGATAATATTTTAATAGAATTATTCATAATTTCCCTCGTCAACATAATATAGATTCGAATAACGCTATTTAATGGTTTCCGTTTTTTCCTGGTATGCATGCACCCGAAACTCAGTTTCCTGGATGCTTGAGCCGTATGCGGCGAAAGTATGGATTTCACGAGTATCGCAACCCAACTTTGAGTAAATTTTACCTGAGAAATTTCCCTGATATATATAAAGCCAATCGCCCTGAAAAATAAGTAAAAATATGCAGGATACTTTCTTTCACATAAATAAACTGGGATTTTTATCATAATTTTTTTGCCGAATCCTGCAATGCCGTGGAAACATCCGATGGGCTGTTTATTGTTTTTCACGATTTTTATTTTTTTTCCTGAAAAAATGTCAATTACCAAGAGTAATTACGAATAACTTATATAATAATAAGATTCTGCATAAATACGGATAGGATGGATTGAATGAAAAATTCATTCTTAGTGTTATTCCAGAACCATATTTATAAAGACCAGACAATTTGAAATCAAGGTGGGTTTTCAGTCTAAACAACTATCCTTACTCAAGTGAGTCCGTAACTGAAAGTTATGGAAAAAAACGGAACTTCATGCAAGAATAAGGAATAATATTCCATAAAAGGAGAAAGTATGATCAATCCGAAGAAACTGAGAATGTTCTTGGTTTTTATGACTTTAATGTCCACAATGTTTCCGGCTGCAAATGCAGCTGTTGGTGATAGTGACAATGGTTATTTTAATGACGAATGGTATCTTGATTTGAGTTTAATACATGGATGGGGGTATTTTGGTGCCACTCCTGGAATAGCAAATCTTCCCGGAGTCAATATCAAAGGAGGGGAACCAAATTCAGATATTGAGATCATTACAGGAAGTGATGGATTTCACACTCATGTGAATCCTGTCAGCGCTGCGCCGGGATTATGGAGAGCAATTGACTCCAGAGGAAATGTTGAATGGTACAGGGATACCCTTAGCGATCAAGCTAGGGGATCAGTTGCATTAGCAGATATCAACAATGATAGCTATCTCGAAATAGCTGGATCAACTACAAGCGGCAAATCAGTACAAATCATGGATAGATTCGGGAATTTTATATGGACTTTCCCGGATGGGCCAAAAAAAGGCATAACAATGGCCGGAAGGTTTGAGTTCCCGTCATCCCCGGCAGTCGCAGACCTCAATCCCGGTGTCAGCGGGCTTGAAGTTGTATCGGTACATAGGCCCACGGGCACGATAATTGTTTTTGACGGCAATAACTCGAATAATATTAATGACGGGATTACTTTTTCAGGCTTACCAGGTTATACATGGTCAGGAACAGAAGGAATTGACTGGGATGTATTGTGGACTTTTACAATGGGCGGCAATAATAACCATGGCTCTGCCGCGATCGGGGATGTTGATAATGATAGCACCCTGGAAGTAGTCGCTGGTTCCCAGGGAGGCAAAGTATATGTGCTAAATGGCTCGAATGGAGCCCTGGAAACGACTTTCACCACAGGTGCAATCCAGGCATCTCCTGCTCTTGCAAATATTGATGCTGATAATGATCTGGAAATTGTAATCGGAGACCTTGCGGGCAACCTTTACGTATTGGACTGGGACGGTACGACAGCGACAAAAGAAGCTTCAGTGAACCTTGGATCAGCCATTTATTCTTCACCGTCCATAGGCGACATTGATGGCGATGGCGGATTAGAGATAGTGGTTGGCACATCCGGGGGAAAAGTTTACGCTTTTGATGCCGGGCTCATCCAAAAATGGGTATATGCATCATCATGTTCAGTGGGAGCATTCTATGCTTCACCATCGTTGGCTAACCTTACGGACAGTACACCATACGATATCGAGTGGCAGATGTTCAGGCATGATGCAAAACGCACGGGATATTATGGGGCTGCATCGAATTCTCTTGACGTGGTCATAGGTTCGATGGATGGATATCTGTACCTGATAAAAGGTACTAATGGAAAAATGATAGACAGGTTTCAGTCAAGCGGACCGATACATGGTTCTCCAACTGTTGGAGATATCGATGGTGATGGGAAGATCAATATCCTGTTCCAATCATGGGGAGGTTCAACGACGAATTACGACAGGTTATGGAACCTGGAATTATTCCCCTCATTTGCAGCGCCTGGAAACATAACAATAATTATTACCAAGTTTGAAGACCTGAACGCCAATTGCATTCAGGATCCGGGAGAGCCGAAACTTCAAAACTGGAATTTCAATGTGATAGACAATAACAGCAATGGTCTTTGTGCAGGAATTACTGATGTAAGCGGAACTTTTTCCTGCCAGATACTGAACACTTTGATAAATCCACCTCCTTACACTATCACTGAAACAGTAAAACCAGGATGGATAAGTACGACAGTCAATCCGGCAGTTTTAGAACCCCCATTTTTCTCGCCTGTGAATATACGCTTCGGCAATGCCAGGATAGGAGAAATACACGGCATGAAATTTAATGATATAAATGGGAATGGAATAAAGGATAATGGCGAGACAGGCGTACCAGGAGTAAATATTGATCTTACACTTATCCTTCTGCCAGGATTTGAACAATTTATCGGAAATACAATTACTGATGGCTATGGTAACTACGGTTTCACCGGATTGATGCCGGGTTCATATAAGATACAAGAAACCCTGCCGCCCAATACGATCCAGACCTTCCCGGCAAATGGAAGTCCCCAATTGATCAACCTGGCATCAGGAGAGATAATAAATAATATTGACTTTGGCAACATTCAAAGACCTCCCGGTGAGATCCACGGCACTAAATTCAATGATATAAACGGCAATGGAATACAGGATATCGGGGATGAAGGAATTGGAGGAATTGAAATTTGCTTGTTCCCGGCATCGAATTGCACTGTCACTGGAAGCGATGGTTCTTATGATTTCACAGGTGTTTCAGCAGGCAATTATACAGTTTATGAGATATTGCCTTTTAATCAGCAGGCGACAACACCATCATTGGTCAATGTAGCGGTGAACCCTGGAGATATTAAGATCGTGAACTTCGGGAATAGGGAAGGACCACAGACAATCGACCCGAGCGGAGTTATCAAAGATATTTGCACGGGTGATCCTATAGGCAACTCTATGGCAACTCTTCTTGTTGAGTTCCCCGCTGGTTCAGGGACCTTTGTCATATCACCCCCCGATGAACATACTCCGGCTGATAATCCTCTGGTGGCAGGAACAAATGGGGCTTATGGCTGGGTGACAGTGCCCGGGACATACAAAGTGAAGGGAGAAATGCAGGGTTATTTCCCATCAGAAAGTCCAGCTGTGTCTGTTCCTCCGGAAGTCCAAAATCTTGACCTGAGCCTTATCCCGATAGAAAATATACTGCCAATGGTTTATCCTTTATATTCAACAGATAACTGCGGGATCAAGAAAATAAGGGTGAGCGATGTAATAAATGCAAGAATCAGGGTTACAGGTTTCCCGACCGAGACAAATCCGGGAAATACCCCTCAGGATTATAATATAACTATCACGACTCCCGCCACGAAGACAGTGACATATACACGGGAAAAAATTTTACCCCAGCCATCAAGCTATCGCATAACTGCAACGGATCTTGCCGGAAACACTGTGAGCGCATGTCCTATGTTCCTGGAGCTTTCCCGCGAGGCAGGCAAACCCGTCAGCTATAATGGAACTCTTTTAATGACGGAATACAAATTCAATATCAGCAATAATGGATTGGCGAACATCCAGATAGATCTGAATGAAAATAAGATCAAGCTGATATCACATCCTGTAAAGCGGGGCCAGGAAGGCAAAACGTACTTTATTCCGGAATATGGGACGTATGATATTGATCTTTCCCCATACATGGTGGAGGGAGATAACAGTATAACACTGGAAGCACGCGGAAAGCCCGGCGGAAGCGCCCAGATCGTGATTTCGGAGTAGGCAGTAATCTGACGATTTTGTGAATAGGAGGTCAATATGGATAAAGAAAATGAAAAAGAAAAATATGTAAGACCGGAAGCAAAAAAAATAGAACATGAAGTAAAGGCGTTTGCTTTCACGTTCTAAGAAATAAAATATAAGATATAAAACATATGCCAGTACAGGCAGCGGATGCTATAAAAGTGTTCAGCAGGAAACCGGATTTTATCTGGCGAAAAATGGGATGTGAAGCCGTCCTGTTCAATCCAGCCACCAGTGAGACCTATCTGCTGAATCCTACTGCTGCGGCTATCTGGGAATTACTGGATGGGGGACACAGCGTGGAAGATATTGCCGAAGCAATAGCAGAAAAATTTGATGCAGAAAGAATGGAGATTTTGAAAGATATCGTAGAATTTATTTCCGAAGGAAATAAGATCGGCTATATAAATTCAGAATAGTTGAGCAATGACCTTTTGCGCCCCACTTTCTCCCACAGTAAGTCCGAACTGCTCCGTAACCATTACCAGATCCGCCGCCCGATCAAAAATTGAAGATTTATCGAATCCTGTCATAGTATGATAATTCCTTAGCAGCTCGTTATCATTATACATGCTTGGTATGAGTTTTATAAGAGCCTCTGTTTTTGATAACTTTTTGAGATCGGTTTTTTTGCCTGGTGAAGGGAAAATTATATAATCTGGTCTGCATTTATCAGCGATCGAGCCCGGAAAGAGGTTTTCCAGCCTGAAATATTTCTTATATGAGTAGGGTACAGCTATAAGGCTCTCAGGTTTTATGATATCAGAAAACCGATTTTGAGTGTACTCAGTGACTCCTATTCTTGTGGGAAAACATAATGCGTCAAGATCATTATTGATAAAGACAAGGTCATCGGCAAGATACCTGTATCCTTCCTTCACAAGCTCTATTGTAAGAGTGGTCTTACCACTGCATATCATTGCCGGGAATAGTATTCCCCGTCCGTATTTTTCTATCGCGGCCGCATGCATGCACGGCAAGCCTTTCTCCCGCATGAGGGCAAGTACCATGCTCTCGGAGACCTGCCAGAGAAAGAATGGCAGGGTTTCAGTATTTGTAGAAGTTAATATAGCTTCTTTTTTTAGTATATTCACTGTAAGGCGGGTAAAGGCATCAATGTCATATGAAAAACCATTTTTACTACCGTCAGGATAGTCAATATTATCATCAGCAGCATAAACTGTAAAATCAGCCTTTTCCTGGAATGGCACCTGGAAATGACCGCATTCCTGTTCGAAATTCCCGATTGAAGCTGCCGAATTTGTCCTGATGTTCATGACCAGGCCGTGTATTGAGAATGAAGCGTAAAATTCCAGGTCATGGATTTCCATGCATTTTCCTCCAAATAAGGATATAGATACACGCAGGGAATAATATATTTATAGCCACAATGAATGCCGTGTGGCGTGAAGCAAACATGCCTTTTCTTTTCATTGTTTTTCCCGCTATAGTCCCGCAAATACGGGAATAACAGGCCATTGCAAAATTAATAAATCTCCAGATATTTGAATCAATATATGTTCTTTTGCCCTCATTTTCAATGAATACTGCCCGCCCGATGATATCCTTTTGCGAAACTTCCGGGTCAAAGGCTGTCAAGGCATCCCCTTTTGTTAGGAAAATCCGGTTTTCTTCGTCTATTTTTTTTTTAAATATCCCTATGACCCTGTGGGTGATCAACCTCCCGTTTGACCTGAACAGGATTATATCGCCTTTTTTTATATTCCCGTTCAGGGGCCTGATTCCCAGCATTGTGCCGGTTCCGATAAGAGGCCACATGCTTCGCCCCTCGATTTTCACACGGATAACACTATTCGTCTCAATGGACATTCCCAATAATATTTCATCAAGGGTGACATTTCCTGTTTGCATTTCACTGGCCTTTGATCTTTTTTTCCTATACACTTCATAATAAAATATAACAAAGTATATAAGACCACAACAATTGAGATATTTAATAGCCGCAGGATAAGAAAACAGGATAGGCAGTATGGATCAAGTTCAGAAACTGATGGACAATATCCGAAAGAAAGCTGTCAGTGATAAATGGATAGCTCTGATCATATTCTTTTATGCTTTTAGCATCCGCTTCAAATTCAGGTCTGCTGATCTTTTTCACATGGACTCTGTCGGCTATTCATATACAGGGGAATTGATCTTTAAGACCCAAAGCATGCACTACGCACATTTTCCCGGGCATCCCGGCGTGGTATTGATAAATGCTGCCTTTTATGGGTTCCTGCAATTATTCGGATTTGATTCCGGGTTTACGACTATATTTGTTTCAGTATTATTTGGGGCAATGGCAGCACCAATGTTTTATTTGATATGCATAAAGCTTGGTTTTCCCCGCACATACGCCCTGTACACAGGAATAATCATGATTTTTTTTCCTCTCCAGTGGTCACTGAGCGAGTATCTGCCCACAGATGTCGAAGCGCTGTTCTTTTTACTGGCAGCTCTTTACCTGGCCTTAAGTGAAAAAAGGATATCACTATTTTTCAGCTCTTTCTTTTTTGTGGTATCAGTGGCGATAAAGCTTGAAAATATTTTCCTTTTGCCTTTTTTCCTGGGTCTATGGATCATAAACCTGCATTATGTACAGAAAAAATCCCTTAGCAAGCTCACGGGAGAGCTCATTTTTCCCCTGTTGATAATTATTTTCGGTCTATTTCTGTTATATGGTCCCTATATCCCCATCATAAAAAGTGAGATCGACGACCCGGCCAGGATCGCATTCGTACAGGTAAGGACACTTTCAGAACAGCTTGGTGATGCATTTGTCCTTTTACAGCAAACATTCTCTTTTACAGGCATCATTTTGATCCTTCTGGGCATAATTGAGATATTTTTTATCAGGAAACAAGAATATGAAGATCATACGAAAAGGATTATTATGATATTGCTGTTCCTCTCACTTTTTATTATTCTCTTTTCCGCATCGATACCACTGAGAGATTATGATCGATATATCCTGTCGGGTTTTTCCCTGCTTATGATCTTTCTGGCTTCGGGTTTGAAATTGCTGGGAAACATAGACAAACACATCCCCCCGATAATTGTTATATTGCTTCTCATATATATGGTTCAATTTACATTGCCCATTGTATCTGCAAGACATACGTGGGCCGGACAAAAGGAGTTCGCATCGAATATTAAAGGTCTTGTCGTGAATGATTCAGCGATAGTGGCTCTTGATGAAGGCGCGTTCATATATTACTACACGAACCTTTCCATAATCGGACCCAATATTAGCAACGTAGAAAAATTGTTAGGTGAGAACATGTCCGTATATATGGTAGAGAGCGTCAATGCATATGAAGAGGGACAGAAATTCATAAGCGCAGGCAGGGAAAAGTTTGACTTTATTGCTTTACAGGGATTTTTCAACGAAGACTGGCACGGAAGGGCACTTAACAGGAAAATATTCTATGAACGTATTTACAGGATAGAGCTTCGACGTGAATGACGCGATCGTGGTCAAAGTCCTGTTGTGCCATCTCTTAACCGTCTCAATATTTTTTTCTTATTTCCGGATAGCAAATAGGTGAGAGAATCAGAAGGATATGTCAGGAGGAGTCTTAACCGATCTATATTCCTGTCAATCATCAGGATACGCAGCGCCATATCTTTAATAATGTTTGGCCTGTCGAAGTATCCATGAAAAATAAGATATTTGAACAGCCTGGTTTCAGGTAAAGTTGGACGGAGTTCATAAAGCACATACTGCGGAAGGTTCAAACCCGCCAGTTCCAATGAAAGGAACAGGCAGTAGAAAACAGGATTTGCGGCATATTGCGACTTTGAGCTTTTTATCAACAAATTCCAGTCAATGGATTCTTTTTCTGCGATCAGCCTGATATCATATAGCCAGATGAACCTGCTGAATTTGTGTTTTGCCAGGTGGATACACGAAAGAATTATTTGATCTTCAGGCGAGAGGATCAGTATTTCAATGCCGGCTATTGTTGACCTTTGCGCATTTTTCCATAAAGCACCAGGATCGATCCTCATATATTTATAAAGACCGACATCCAGGCCAAGATCCCAATGAAGTTCAATGATACTTGCGCCTTTTTGATAGCGCAAATGGTAATCTGATTTCTCACTGGAGATGTCCGGAGTGGAATATGCATCAAGAGCATAACCAAGTCCGGTAAGCGTATCTTTTGCTTTACCCAGGCGCTCTTTCCTGATCAGGAGATCCATGTCCGTAAAAGGTCTCAGGGCCCTTGCGGGATAAACAGTTTCAGCAAGTGAGGCGCCTTTCATGACTATGACTTCAACTCCCGCCTCCTTTAATCTCCCAAGAATGATCCTGAGTTCATTATACAGAAACTCATTCTTAATGACATTCAGGTAATACTGTTCTTTAAGATACATCCTGACCCACCCCGGGACAGGATTTTCTGTTTTAGTTAAATTATGATGTAATAAAAGGATTATGCCGTGATTACCGGCGATTTGTAAGAAGGAATGCCACTCATCCAGATCCATATCGGTTCCCTGGAGCCCGGAACCTTCAATATGCTGTGAGCAAAATCTTAAAGAACTTTCCTTTCTTTTGACCATCGGAGTGACAACATTATTAATTCTTATAAATCATTCGATAAATAATACCCTCCTCACCGCTTTTTGAGAGCAGTAAAACGGAGCCGATCACATCAAATTCTGAGACTTTCTATTATTTTCTGGTTTGAAAACCACAGATTCGGCTATGAACCTTCAGTTCGTTGATGAATATGAAAAAAACAACGACTGGTACGAACTAAAACGAACCCGGGTGGCGTGAGTTCGTATCGAGTTCGTTGTGTTCGTTGCTATTTTTTTTCATACCAGAGCACAGAGGACACAGAGAAAAATGGCAACCCTCTGGGTTCTCTGTGAACTCTGTGGTTGATTATTTATGCAAAGTCTCCTTTTTCCAGAATAAATTAAAAAGTCTCCAAATTCTCTTCCCTGGCCCCCACCCATTCACTTTCCAGGGATATAAAACCATTATTACCTGTTATTCTCTTTCCCTCTTAATGCGGATACAATAATTGCAGGCACGGTGATTATAGACGACAGGATAAACGCCCCGGTTATACCGTTGGTAAAGGCTTCCTGCGTAGCCACAGGCATGTTTGCCCCTCCTACGACAAACATATTCATCATCACATCAAGAGGTATCGTCCCCATGATCAGTGGGAAGGCTATTCCCATGCTCAGGACCATGCCTGCGCTGTTAAAAAATGCCCTCATTGATGATGCGACACCGCGCCGCTGCGGGGATACTGATGACATGATGGCGCTGGTATTTGGAGGCTGGAACAGCCCTGAACCGAAACTGTTAACGAACATCCATACTGCGAGTATCCAGTAAGGTGTATCGTAATGCATGGTTGCAAGACCCAGGAGACCTATGAGGGATATGACCAGTCCGATTGTGCTTATAACCCTGGAGCCATATTTATCCGAGAGCACCCCGCCTATAGGGCCTGTTATCGCAAGGCCTATGGCAAGGGGAGTGATGAGTATGCTTGCCATTAGAGGGTCATAACCTCTTGGTCCCTGGAAGAACAGGATAAGGAGAATCATTACCGCTCCCCTGGCTATGGAATTAAGGAGATTACTTAGTTGCCCGTAAGAGAAAATTTTTATTTTGAACAGGCTTAAGTCCATAAGCGGATAGGTCGCATTCTTTTCAACGCGCAGGAAGGCAGAAAAACTCACGATGGCGATAACAAGCGAAAGAAGCATCGGGAGTGATGTCAATCCGATGATGAATCCCGCCGTGAGGTAGATCATGAATCCGAGAAAAGCGATAGTAAATAAGACCATTCCTTTAAAGTCGAATGTTTCACCTTTTGGCAGATCCGCGATCTCTTTTAGTTTAAGATGCGCCCAAATCGTGACAACTATACCTATCGGGACATTAAAAAAGAAGTTCAGCCGCCAGTCTATCAGTGTTAAAAAACCTCCCAGTATCGGACCCACAACAAAGGCTGCTGCCATTATCATGCTGAGGATACCCATTGCCTTCCCGAGTTCATTCCGTTTGAAGGCGTCAGTTACTATTATGGTGCCGTTAGCGACGAGCATCGACCCTCCCAATGCCTGCACTACCCGAAAAGCGATAAGCTGATTTATATTAGATGCAAAACCGCAAAGCAGTGAACCTATGGTAAACACCGCCAGGCCGTAAACATAAAGTTTCTTACGCCCGTAGATATCTGCAAGCCTGCCCCATGCAGGAGCGAGTATTGTGATAAGAAGGGTGTAACTGATCAGCACCCACATTATCCCGAAAAGGTCTGTTTTCAATTTCACCATCATTGTGGGAAGAGCAATTATCAATGTGCTGGCATTTAGTATTCCGACAAGCATTCCCAGAGAAGCGACGGAAAGGGCTGTCCATTTATAGCCATCCGCAGTATTATTTTGTTCGATGTTTATAACCATAGTAATTTCCTCAATAAAAAACCGTTAAGAACGGTTGAAAGATATGCATGTACCCACAAGTGAAGGGGTTCTTTTTATAATGTACAGGGATCCTTTAACTGCAGCAGATTTCTTTTGCGAAGCTGCAAACGCCCGGAAAGCTGATTCCGGCATCTCGTACAGGTGGGCGCACCACTTTGTTGTGAACGCCAGCTTTATTTTGTGGTGGCTATCATGCATTTCTGTCATAACAAGGGTTCTTTCATTATCAAGAGAGTATATTTTACATCTTATTTCACGCCCGAACCGGACTTCAGTGTTTTCTGGCCGCGCAGCTATCCGTTCAAAGCTTTCCATCATTACCATTTTTAGCCCCCAAGAGCGATCACAACGCCAGTGATAGCCACGCCAATACCCATCATAGTAACACCCGTCCAGAACTCGCTCCTTCCTATATAACGTCCCCATCTGTGGCCGATGGCAAAAAGCATGCCAAGACCGATAATGCTGGAGAGTCTCATTGCCCAGATGCCATCAAGAAATACGAATGGCAAAATGGGAGGCATCCCTGATACGAATACAAGCATTCCGGCCGCAATGCCGCCCAGGATATCATCTTTTGTCGCATGTGTGTGGTTATCAACTGGCTTAAGGCGCGCCAGGATGTGCTGGGCAACCTCATGTTTTTCGCGCTCACCCAGGGTATCTACGATAGTGCCTTCAAGCTCTTCCTTTATGGTCCTGAGGTCGCATCCTTCAGACGTGCAGGTTGTAGCCTCCTGCGCAGCCAGCGCAATTCTCCCTTTCTCCAGGAGGCTGCTGTAAACATATATTATGCCATCCACGATCCCCCATGCAATGCATGCGCCTATCCCGGCGCTTATAATTGCCTTTTTCGAGCCGGTTTCAAGTCCGACTGTGCCTGTGATGGCAAGCACCATGATCAGCCCGAACAGTATTTCGGAATGGCGGTCTGAGGGGGAAAGGATCTCGCGAAATTTCATCATACGAATGGCACTACAGGATCCAGAATATTATCGGCTCGCGCTTCTCAGGGGTTGGGGGCATTGTCTTTGGATAACCGAATATGAGTGGTGATACGATTTTATAATTCATGGTTATCTTGAGTTCTGCCATGAGATTTTCACTCTGCTGGATTACGGCAGCTCCGCCTATCCAGCAGCTTCCAATGCCAAGAGAGTGTGCCGCAAGCATCATATTCTCCGCGCACATCGAGCAGTCATAATCGGTGAGGGCATTGTTTTTGCTGCCGATAACAAGAATAAGAACTGGCGCATTATAGAACAGATTGAAATTTTTATCCTGAAGTCTTTTCAGGAAGTTAACCGCTCCTGCATCATTCCTTCCTTCAAGATTTTTTGCAAGAATGGGTTGAGCGTAATTTGATAATTTTTTCATCATCTCCTTATTCTGAACGACCACGAAGCGCCATGGCTGGAGATTAAGCCCCGTGGGTGCGTACCTGCCAGCATCAATAATTTTCCTGGTCGTTTCTTCAGGCAGCGGTGTATCGATATAATCCCTGACACTGCGCCGCATCTGTATATTCTTTATCACAGGATTTTCATTGGTTTTCATTTTCTTTCTCCAACCTGGATCTTAGCTGAAACCTCAGCCACACGAAGGCCGGTATGCCTTGCCATCGCAAGCCCTATCCCGTCATTTATAGCATCACCCTTCGTTCCTGCTTTTGCACTTCCCCCCATGCCGTAGTTGTTTCCCACAACGATCATGTCCTGCATAAGCATCCACTGGAGTATTGTGTTTATGGTGAAAAGCTGGCCTCCATCCCTTCCCCCACCCACTGCTATAGCTCCTCCGACTTTGTTTTTCAGCAGGAATTCAGGTCCGCCGGGAACACCTGGTCTGTCCTGGGGCGTGCCTTTTGCATACCGCAGTATTACGCTCCTGTCAAAAAGAGCCTTGAGCTGGGCAGTTACAGAGAGAAAATATACCGGCGAACCCACGATTATCCCGTCTGCCTCCCTCATTGCTTCGTAGATACCGGGCAGGTCATCATCTTTGATAGCGCATATTCCTTTTGATCTGTCTGTACGGCATGTCCCGCAGCCGTTGCATGGTTTGATCTTCCTGCCGGATATGGCGATAAACTCCTGTTCGGCACCCATTTCAGAAGCCGCTTCCAGGGCTTCATGTACAAGTATGTCGGTGTTTCCTTTTGCTCTCGGGCTGCCTGATATTCCTAATATTTTCATGATTTTAATTCCTTTTACGATAAATTCTTATAATAAATCGAGTAATACAATACTTAAACTAAATATTTAATACTTTCTGCGAATTTTTCGCAAAAAGAGGAAAGAGGCTATATGGCAAAAATGTGGACATCTAATGAAGAGTTTGATTTTGAGACTGCAAGAGATAACGCAACCAAACTTGTTCTTCTGGCTTGCGCCCACCGGGCGGGAATATTTGAGGCCCTTTCGGAGGAAAGAGACATAGCAACCCTGAAGAGTATCCTCAACGCTGATGAGAGGGCCCTGTTCATAGTACTTGAGGCGCTCTGCTCTCTTGGATTTGCTCAAAAGAGACTGGACAGGTATGCCCTGACAGGGAAAGCTCGTTCCCACTTCATCGAGCAGGGCAAGGATTATGTAGGGGGGGCTCTTCCCCATTTTCTTGATATAATGGAAGCATGGATCAGGCTTCCCGAAATAATCATGGGGGCAAAGCCTGATAATGAAGACGGGGATGTGGCAGCTTTTATGAACGCCATGGCCTCAAGACCGGATAACGTCGTAGATGAAGCGGTAAACCATTGCCTGGAAAGAAAGACGAATGCAAGAAACGTGCTTGACCTGGGAGGCGGACCCGGGAAGTACTCAAAAGCCTTTGCCAATAAAGGCTTGAATGCGGTACTTTATGATCTGCCAGATACCATCGATTATGTGAGAACCCGGTTTGGCCTTGGGAATGTCCGGAACCTGACCCTGAAAAAGGGGGATTTTACAAATGAGTTCGTGACCGAATTCGCCAGCGAGTCATTCGACATTGTTTTTATGGGCAATATCTGCCATATCTATTCGGAAAACGAAAACAGGAAACTTATAGGACGCGCCAGTAATATCCTGGGAAGCAATGGAATGATAGCTATCGAGGATTTCATTCGAGGACGAAGCCCCATGGCAGAAATGTTCGCCGTGAACATGCTGGCAAATACGGAAGGCGGAAGCACGTACACTGAAGCGCAATATAAGGAATGGCTCACGGATGCCGGTTTTGGCGATATTGAAATAATCGACCTGGCCAGGAAGAGCAGCCAGCTGATCACAGCTTTTTTGGAGTAATGTATGGACGAAACCGATAAGAAGATAATCGAACTGTTGCAGCATGACGGGAGATCGGACGATGTGGAAATAGCCCGCAAGACTGGGATATCCCATGACACCGTTAAGCGAAGAAGGAAGAAACTCGAAGAAGCAGGCTACATCAAAATCCAGGCCAATATCAATCCTTGCAAGTTCGGATATACAAATGTTTTTTTCATGGGTATATCCCTTATTCCAGGCACGGATTCCAGGAAAATAGCAGAAAAGCTGGCTTCCATGAAAGAGTTCTTTTTTGTGTCACTTTCCCTGGGTCCTACACACGCTATAGTTGCTTCATGTTTTGCGAGAGATCAGATAATTCTCAATAAACTCGTTGAAGAATTAAGAACCTGGAAAGAAATAGAAAAGATCGAGACCAATATCATTTATGAAGTCCTGAAATCAGGATACCACGATATTCCTGTGGCTGTTCTTTAGCAGGGCCAATCGATTTAATTAAATCTCTATTTTTGAGAACAGGTAGCTTCCGACCACAAGGAACAGCGCTGTAACACCAGTTAGTACCACAAGATCAATGCCAAAGCCAAAATGCATCTGGCCTGCAAGAGCGCCCCTTAAGCCATCAACTCCATAAGTAAGTGGGTTCACGCTTGCTGCAATATAAATCGAACCTGGAAGTCCTTCAAGCGGGAACAGGGCGCCTGAAAGGAAAAATATGGGCATCACAAGAAAATTCATGATCATCTGAAAGCCCTGCATATCTTCAAGGAGCGACGCGATCGCCGTACCCATGGCAGTAAAAAGCAGGGCTGTCAGTACCGTTATCAGCAAAGCAACGGGCAGGAACGACAGACTTGTGGGCCGAAATCCTGCGGCGATCGATATAAAAAACACGATGATTCCCTGAATAGTCGCAACGGTCGCGCCGCCAAGCGTTCTTCCTATCATTATATTGAGTCGCGAGACAGGGGCGACGAGTGTCTCTTTCAGGAACCCGAACTGCTTATCCCATATTATCTCAATCCCTGAAAAAATAGCAGTGAAAAGAATGGTCATGGCAATAACCCCGGGAGCCAGGAATTCAAGGTAATTTCCCTGCCCGGCTTTCTGGAATACTGGACCGAACCCATATCCCAGTGCGAGGAGGAAAAGAAGCGGTTGTCCGAGTGATCCTATCATCCTTGAACGTGACCGGATATATCGCTTTAGCTGTCTTAGCCAGAGTATGTAAATCGTTCGTAACATTATTTACTCCATAACTTGCGGTTCATTCGCATTTCATCAATGCTTCCTGACTCTTCTTCGCGAATTTTTTTACCTGTAAGGGACAAAAAAGCCTCTTCAAGCGTCTTTGAACCCGTTTTTTTCTTCAATTCTTCCGGATTGCCCTCCGCGACTATCTTTCCGTGGTCAATAATTGCCACGCGGTCGGCAACCCGCTCGGCTTCGTCCATATAATGGGTTGTAAAAAATACCGTAATACCCGAAGTTCCATTCAGGTCTTTGAGATATTTCCAGATATGATTGCGCGTCTGCGGATCGAGGCCGATGGTCGGCTCATCCATGAAAAGAACTTCAGGTGTATGCAATAGCCCCCGTGCGATCTCAAGCCTGCGTTTCATCCCTCCGGAGAAGTGTTTAACTATATCATTTTTCCTGTCCCAGAGTTCCACAAAATTAAGAAGCTCTTCGATCTTTTTCCCGAGGATCTTATCTGGCACTTTATACAATACACCGTGGAATTCCATGTTTTCATAAGCAGTAAGCTCATCATCAAGGCTTGGGTCCTGGAATACTATACCAAAAGAACGCCTTACAGCATCCTGGTTTGTCATAGGATCAAAGCCGTTTACCAGCATTGTTCCCGTCGTTGGGTGAAGAAGCGTGGTAAGCATCTTTATGGTCGTTGTTTTTCCCGCACCGTTGGGACCGAGGAAAGCGAAAGTCTCACCTTGTTTCACAGAGAAGGAAATATTATCGACCGCTGTGAAATCACCGAACTTTTTTGTAAGATTGCGCACATCTATCGAGTAATTATCCGTTCTATCTTTTTGGGGCATATTATTCTCATCAATATTGATAAAGTAATGTAAGAAACATACGATAGTTTTCTAATATATTTAATAGTTTGTGCGAATTTTTCGCAATTATTGGGGAGTACGCTGCATGGATGGCGCTTTTTCAAGGACGGTTTTGACCAATACCTTTTCGTGCCCCCTGAAGAATTCCATACTTACTTTGTCACCGATTTTATGTTTATTGAGTACTTTAACAAGATCTTTGACGTTATTTATCTCGGTTTCATCCATCCGGATCAGGATATCTGCTACTTCTATGCCTGATTTATCAGCTTCGCTCCCTTTTATTACATCAGTAACAACTACGCCTTTATTAGTGGGCAGGTCATAATATGCCACCAGTTTGGGATTGACATCCACGGCATTGAAACTGATCCATGGCCTTATGATTTCACCATGTTTTATTAACTGGTCTGCTATTTCTATGGCTGACTGTATGGTTATGGCGAACCCGATGCCCTGTGCAAAGGGTATGACGGCGCTATTCACTCCGATCACTTTGCCCTTGCTGTTTATCAGTGGACCTCCACTGTTACCGGGATTAATTGAAGCATCGGTCTGTATCAATCCTTCCATGAATGTTGCCTCGGTCTGGATAGACCTGTTCAATGCACTTATGACTCCTGCAGTGACCGTGGGTCCTCCCACAAGACCCAGGGGACTGCCTATTGCAATAGCCATCTGCCCGATCTTGAGATTTTCGTTCATTCCCATTTCCGGTACGGGCAGGCTACTGGCTTTGATCCTTATAACTGCCAGGTCCTTCATGGTATCAATGCCCCTTATCTCGGCCGGGAATATCCGTCCATCTTCCAATGTGACTTTTATTTCCCGGGAACCGAATACGACATGGGCATTCGTAAGTATAAACCCGTCCTTATTTATAATGAACCCGGAACCCACGCCCGGAACAGGATGGACATGCAGGTAAGCGTCCTTCATTAACTTTACTTCACTTATGTTCACAACCCCCGGTATTACCTTTTCAACAGCCTTGGTGACCATTTCATCGAAATCTACCATATTTATATCTCCTATAATCAGTGATCTGGATTTCCAGTAGAAAAATCATTTGATCCTTCAAGAACGAAGGCCCCAATATATCCGCAGTCCTTACACCGGTACTGATAACCCAGTTCTCCTCCCAAATAATAAGTAACATTACTGGACTTGCATTCAGGGCATATCAGGACTTGCGCCGGGCGACTTTTCTGTTCCTCTTCCTTTATCAGTTCTTCAACTTTTTCCTGTTCGTCATCATTTTCATTTGATTCGAAAATTTTTGAGTCCCCCTTACAGATTAATAATCAATCAATAAAGGATTTTGATTAACTTATAATTTTTCCTGACTCCTGAAAATATTATAAGATATTCTTATCATTTGCAAAGTTTTATTAGATATCAATTCACAATTTATCATCATGAAAGATATATTGGGCAGTGAGGATGTAATATGGGATTTAACCTCCCTTTACAGGGATACCGGTGACGACAATATAAAAAAAGACATAGAGAACATAAAAGACAAAATAACCTTGTTTTCAAAATATCGGAATAAACTAAATGCGATATCTCCGGGTGAATTTCTCAATGCTGTCATCACACTGGAAGAGATCTACCAGAAAACCTCACGGATCCGCTCTTTCGCATACCTGAATTTCACGACGCAGTCGAACAATCCGGAAGCGAGCGCATTCCTCCAGAGTATCGAGGAGATCTCAAGCCAGTTCCAGAAAGAACTGCTCTTCTTTGAGCTGGAATGGGCCGGCATGGAAGATGAGGCGGCAAATCCGCTCCTTGAAAATGTAGTTCTTGGCAGATACAGGCATTATTTAGAAAAGCTCAGGAAATTCCGGCCGCACCAGTTGATCGAAGCCGAAGAAAAAATCCTGGCCGAGATATCGCCGGTTGGAGCTGGAAACTGGAACAAACTATTTGAAAAAGTTCTCTCCGTGATAAAGTTCGGGGAAGCGGGCAGGACCGAAGAGGAAGTCCTGTCAGACCTTAATAATCCTGATCGCTTGATAAGGATAAAGTCTGTAAGGGAGTTTACGGTCGGACTGAAATCCCAGGAACATATCCTGACACATATTTTCAATACGATCCTGGCAGACAAGATGATAATGGACAGGCTGCGCAGATTCCCGGATTGGGTAAGTTCCATGAACCTTGACAACGAGATAGATGAAAAGATCGTAAGCGCGCTTGTTGAAGCCGTCAAAAGCCGATACGATATCCCCCGGAGATACTACAGATTGAAAAAAGAACTGCTCGGATATAATGAACTTTTCGATTACGACCGCTACTGTCCGTTGCCTTTCTCCCGGGAAAAGAAGATAACCTGGGATAAAGGACAGGAAATGGTTCTTAATGCATACGAAGATTTTTCCCCTGAAATGATGGAAATTGCCCTGAAATTCTTTGATGGCAGATGGATACACGCACCCGTTATGCAGGGCAAAAGGGGAGGAGCTTTCTCAGACCCTGTCACACCAGACGTTCACCCGTATGTGATGTTAAACTATTCCGGAAACAACCGTGACGTTCAGACACTGGCGCACGAACTTGGACACGGCGTCCACCAGTACCTGGCAGGTAAGCAGGGTTACCTCAACAGCAGGACCCCACTTATTATGGCTGAGACGGCATCGGTTTTCGGAGAAATGCTTGTGTTCAGGTCGCAGCTTGACAGGGCTGCAGGAAGAGATGAAAAATTAAGCCTGCTTTGCAATAAACTGGAAGAAATATTTGCCACGGTGTTCAGGCAGATAGCCATGAACCGTTTCGAGGATGCCATCCATAAAGAGCGGCGCAATAAAGGCGAGTTGTCAGCAGCCCGGTTCGGAGAACTATGGATATATACCCAGAAAGAAATGTTTGGGGATTCGGTAACACTTACCGGGGATTATTCGATCTGGTGGAGCTATGTTCCACATTTCCTTGAGGCTCCCGGTTATGTATATGCATATGCTTTTGGCGAACTCCTCGTTTTATCTCTTTATAAAATGTTCATGGAAGAAGGTAAGAGCTTTGTTCCCAGGTATTTGGATTTGCTTGCTTTGGGCGGGAATGGCTCACCCGAACAACTACTTGCAGATTTCGGACTAAGGCTTGACGACCCCGCTTTCTGGTATGAGGGATTGGATATTATTGACAAAATGCTAAAAGAAGCTGAGGAACTGGCACGATGAATCTGTAATTCACTTAATCGTGTGGCATTGCCATGATGTCTGGTTGCCCCGGTTTTCGTACGATTCTATCTCATCATCTGGGGACTTTTTGGCAAGGGCCTGACTAATGCCGCCGCTTCCCAATCAGCCTCGTAGATATGCAATGAGTTGCAAAAATCCACGACCTTTATAAGCTTCAGGCTATTGGGTTCAAGCACTTCCTTTTTTATCATAGTGAGAAGACCTACCATATTGCTGTTCCATGCCGCAAAAAGGTCCCGTGACCTCCACATGCAATGGATTTCCGCATTCCCATTCCCGATATCACGAACCCAGAGCCTCTGGAGACAGGGCTGGTCTTCTTTTACAAAGAGGTCCCGCTCAGGTATCCATGTTATCGCCTGGCGCCTCCTGGAAACACCCTGCGGCAATAATTCCCTGATCGCTTTTAGCTGGTCAACATCCTTCCCGCGCGATGGATAATTTATCAACCTGTCCATATAATTATATTCAAAACCCTGTTTTTTCCAGTCATAATCCCTTTCCCACTGCCGGACGTATTCTTTCACGTGCAACTCCTTCGTCGGGAACTGCGGATGAAGCATCGGCTCTGCAAAAGGTTCGCGAATTTCGATGACTGAACAAATATCCTTTGACATCGGACCATACTCAGTCTTTATTTCCATGCCGTTTTTCATAACAAAATTCACGGCCTGCCCCCACGCATCTGCAAGACCGAATGCCTGGATCAGGTTCGTTGGTGGATATTTCATGGTAGTTTATACTCCCTGAATATGATATTAGGTTTACGATAAGTCCCGGGAAAACATGCGGATAACACGGGTTTACTTGCCTTTTATGAATTCCTCAAGCTTCTCTCGCGCTTCGACATCACGTATTTGTTCAGGCGGATGCTTCATGAAATAAGCGGATGCCGGGATTATCGGTCTGCCCAGCTTCCTGTCAAGCGCAATTTTTGCAACCCGGATGGCATCGACGACTACACCTGCACTGTTCGGGCTGTCCTCAACCGAAAGCTTAAGATCGATATAAGCTGGCACATCCCCGAATAGCTTAAAATCGATTTTCAGATGGCATATCTTGTTATCATTAAGGCAATCGATGCAGCCGTTAGGACCTGCGTAAACATAAGCGTCATATGGGATTTGCGAAGCTATGGATTCTGTTTTTGATATCTTCTTTGATTTTAATCTTGCCTGGTCGGTCATGTTGCGAAAATCCGTATTCCCGCCAATGTTCAACTGGTAAGTGCTATCGATTTTTGCTCCCCTGTCAACGATCATCTGGGTAAGGGCGCGATGAACGATCGTTGCGCCCACGAGGCTTTTAATATCATCCCCGATTATAGGAAGCCTGGCTTTCCTGAATTTGTCCGCCCATTCTTTGTTTGAAGCGATAAAAACCGGGATGCAATTAATAAAAGCGCAGCCGGCCTCAAGTGCCTGTGATGCATAATATTTTACTGCTTCTTCGGAACCAACAGGCAAATAATTTATCAATATATCTGCTTTTGATCTTTTAAGGATAGCAACAACGTCCACTGGTTTTTGTTCTTCATCCACCCTGAAATAATCCGTCATATGAGGGGCCACGCCGTCAAGGACCTGGCCTTTCATTACTTCAACGTTAAGATAAGGGACATCCGAAAATTTCTTTGTGCAATTGGGTTCTGAAAAGATCGCTTTTGAGAGATCTGTCCCCACCTTGCGTTCATCAATATCAAATGCGGCGACTGGTTTGATATCAGAAATCAAATACCCACCCAATGAATTATGCATTAATCCCGGAACGATGTCATCAGAATGCGAGATATTTTTATAATATTCAAGTCCCTGAATTAAAGATGATGCGCAATTTCCTACACCAGCTATTGCTATGCGAATGCCTGCCATTTATTTTTCCTCTTAATACCAACTTATTGATATCGTAATACAACTTAAAATTTGTTATTTAAGTGTTTTTTTCACGTGTGTTATTCTCTGGAAGACAGTTATGAATGAAAGTACGGCTATTGAAAATACGGCAAAATTCACCATATCGATAAAAGCGCCTGCAATTAGTATTATCATTCTTGCAGGCCGGTCTGCAATGCCGATCGAAGCGCTTGCTCCTGCCGCCTCCGCGCGCGCCCTGGTATAGCTTACCATCAATGAACCAAAGATCGCAAGAGTACCAGTAAGCCAGTAAGGAATCGAATACAGTTGGGTCAACCCGCCATACATCGCCCCGATTATTACCGCAGCGTCCGCAAACCGGTCGCAGACCGAATCGAGAAAACCCCCGTATTTTGTTGTCCTGTTGTTCGCGCGAGCCACAAGCCCGTCAAGAGCGTCAAAAAATCCGCTTGCAAGGAGAAATCCTCCGGCCCAGAACAAGTATTGCTTTGCGAAAAAGAATGCAGAAACAAGGCTTAATAGAAGCCCGGCGAGTGTTAATGTGTTAGGGTTAATCTCCGTGATCCTGCGCGCCAGCGGGGTTAAAGCATCCTGTATTGATTCCTTTACATCATCGATCATTTGGTTTTCCATTGTTCCAGGAGATGATGAAGATTTCTTCTGTTCCAAATCATTTATTTAAATTAAAGACGTTTCACCCTCTCATTATGAAGAATTCTACTCCTGACCCCAAAGAAATCGCAGGTCTGCTGGCAGCCCGGCTCATAAAGGATAACATGGTCGTTGGGCTGGGCACAGGTTCAACAACAGCATATGCAATAAAGGAACTGGGAAGACGAGTCGCCGGAGGCTTGAAAATGCTTGGTGTTCCCACATCGTACCAATCGGCTTTTCTGGCTGCTGAGAATGGTATTCCTCTCACCACTCTTGATGAGCATCCAATACTTGATATTGACATCGATGGCGCCGACCAGGTAGCGAATTTCGCTGCAATAAAAGGCGGTGGGGCCGCTCATACACGGGAAAAGATCGTAGCCCGATCAGCAAGAAAGTTCGTCGTAGTCGCAGATGAGTCCAAAATGTCAGCCATATTAAATCATACTGTCCCTCTTGAAGTCATACCATTTGCGCGAAAACTTGTAGAAAAAGAAGTTGAAGAACTTGGAGGAACAACAGAAGTGCGAATGGGTGTAAGTAAGGATGGACCGGTGATATCTGATAATGGGAATTTCATCCTGGATGCTGATTTTGGGGCGATACATGACCCTGCATCGCTGGATATTGCGCTTTCACAATGTACTGGCATTGTAGAACATGGGATTTTCATGAACGTGGATACGGTTTATATAGGGAAAAAAGACGGAACAGTAGAAATGATTTCTCCCAAAAAAGTTTGAAGTAAGAATAGCTCTTGCGTACAAAAAGCATTTTCAATCTTCACGGATTTCCACCATGATTTTCTGCTAAGTCCTTTGATGAACTATGCATTTTAAAAAATGTATCTTCCAGGTTAAACCCTGATTTCTCCCTTAGCCTTCTTATTTTCTCGATCCCACCATCGGTTTTGGCAAGGCGCTCATAGAAATTATTCGCCATGATAATTTGTGAGTCGATCAGGGGTTTTACTTCTTTGATCCAGACTGATCGCGGATGAGTTTTTACAAATTCAGCCCATCGTTTAATATGCTCGTTATGGGTACTGTCTCTCATGATAGACGCAGCCTGCGGATATCCGCTTTTATTTTTGCGATCTCCCTTTTCAACCAGTGTGTCCGAATAGAGGATACGCAAATGCTTTGCATCATCCATGTCCTTTTCTGACTTAAGCAGTTCTTCCTTAAAAGCTATATTCATTTCGATACTTGAAAAATATAAATCCAGCCCCGTAAGAGGCAGTTTTTTCCTGGTCCTGATCTGATATTCGTCCAATTCATCTTTGGCCAGTTTCAATTCCATATCCGGGATAAGAAGGCCTTTCCTGACATATCGCACACTGGTTTTTTCTTTTAAATAATCATCATATATCACGTCAGGATATTCTGATTGGATGCATTCAAAACCTGCCAGCAAAAGATCATTATGCATTTTCAAAAATGCATCTTTTCCTATCTTTTCAATAATAATATCGATATCTTCTGTTCCCCTGCTTCTCCCATGTCCGATCGCTACAAATCCCGACACAATGATATATTTTGTATGCCTTTCTACAACATGAACGAAATCCTCCGCAAACGCATCAAGGATAGTCCGCTCTGTTATGTCTCTGCTCATGAACCTTTGATATGATTCCCGAAATCTTCGTTCCCGATGTTATCAGTAACTTTTGTTCCGTTTTTTACCCTGACTTCAGGCCATATTCTTATGTTTGAATTTACGGTGACTTCTTCACCGATAATCACTCTTGGACCTATGACTGTGCCAGTTTCAAGAACACAGGAATCTTTTATTTTTGTGGCATTGTCAATGATCGCCCCTGAGACTGCCGTATTTGAGCCGATCTCAACATTATTGAATATATACGAAGATAGTATCCTTGAATTGTTGCCGATTTTGCAGTTTGAACCTATGGATGTATAAGGGCCGACCAGAACGTTGTCCCCTATAGTTGTGTTCTCACCGATCACGATCGGGCCGGCTATGGCTGAATTTGAACCAAGCGATACATCATGGCCGATCTCGATAGGGCCTGTAACTCTTGCATCCTTGATATTAAGGCGCCCTGAGATCTTTGTGCCTGGCATCTTTTCCAGCATCCATCGGCATGCTTCCCTGTAAGCCTGGGGATTGCCGATATCTGTCCACCTGCCGTGAACAAGGAAACCGTTGATGTTCCTGCCTTTATTCATGATATCGGGGAAAAGATCTTTTGCGAAATCATATTTTACCTGCGGGATCCATTCCAGCACTTCAGGGTCACAAACATAAATACCTGTGCTTGCAAGGTTGCTGAAGATCTGTCCGGGTCCGGGTTTTTCAAAGAACCTGTTTATCCTGTTATTTACATCAAGGTCTGCTATGCCGTATTCGCGCGGATCATCGATAGGTAGAAGTCCGATTGTCACAAGAGCATCATGCTTTTCATGGAAACGCACAAATTCACGAAGTTCAAGATCCATAACATGGTCTCCTCCGACTACCATGAATGGCTCACCCTCAAAAAGCTCTTCTGCATTTTTGACCCCGCCGGCAGTTCCCATTTTTTCTTTTTCGTGAACATATTCTATATGTACGCCGTACATGCTTCCATCCCCAAGTGCCGCTTCTATTTCCCCACCCATATAACCAAGGGTAAGAACAATATCATTAAAACCCTCTATTGCCAGCAGTTCCACAAGATGTACTAATGATGGTTTATTCAGCAGCGGGATCATCGGCTTTGGCCTGTCAAAAGTAAGCGGTCGCAGGCGTGTTCCTTCGCCACCGCACATTATGCACGTTTTCATGGAAATACCCTTCTTTAAATTGGTATGGTGGTATATAAATAATGCTAAAAGGTGCAACCATCTTCTAATTCCTCTGTGAAACCTGAACTTTTTTAAAATAGATTTATGATATCCATAGTCTAAGTTGGGTATAATAATGAAAGATCAATGTCCGTGTACCTCAAGAACCTCAGATATATGCTGCCCCGCTGATGGTTCTCTCCGGAAAGAATGGCTTTTAAGGCTTGAAAAAGAACACAGCCAGCTGCGGCGCACATCAAAAAGGATCGCAGGAAAATTCAAGATATTTTCAAATCCCCAACGAGTCGAGATCCTGTTGATGCTGAAGCAGCGTGAGCATTGCATGGATGAAATGGCAAAGAAACTCAATATCCCGAAACCTGCCCTATCTTATCACCTGGGGCTGTTGAGAAAGCAGGGTCTTATCTGCGTGAAAAAGCGCTCAAGGTTTGCGTTCTACTCGCTTTCACTTAGCGGGAATGACTTCCTGGACATTTTTAATTCTATATAATTAAAATTTTTTTGAATCGTTTTGTAGGGTTTTATTGCTTAAAGTTGCATAATCCGTGGCATGGAAACAAAGCTCTCCTGGATAAGCAGGTATCTGACCGCCTGGATCCTTATTGCAATGGCAGGAGGGATAATCCTTGGAATAGCTTTTCCGGGTTTACCCGCGCTCCTTAATTCAGTAAAGATCGAAAATGTATCGCTCCCGATAGCGATAGGTCTTATATGGATGATGTATCCGCCTCTGGCTGGAGTGAAATATGAAGAGTTATCCAGAATGAAAAGCCAGGGAAAAACCCTCGGCGCTTCTATTATCCAGAACTGGATCATCGGTCCTTTACTGATGTTCGCCCTTGCATGGATATTTCTTCCTGACCTTCCCCATTACCGTATCGGCCTGATACTTATTGGTCTTGCGCGATGCATTGCAATGGTTCTTGTCTGGAATAAGCTTGCCGGGGGCGATAATGACCTATGCGCCGTTCTTGTTGCAATGAATTCCCTCTTTCAGGTCGCGCTTTATTCGGTGCTTGCTTATATCTTCATCACCGTAATATCTACATGGATCGGAGGTGTTGGAGCAGGAGCGATAGTGAATATATCCATTTTGCAGGTTGCCTATGCGGTTTTCATCTATCTTGGGATACCCTTTATCGCAGGCATCATAACGCGTTGGGTTCTTTTGAGAAAAAAAGGAAGGGAATGGTATGATAATATATTCATGGAAAAGCTTGGCCCGACAGCCCTGATCGGTCTTCTATTTACGATCATCGTAATGTTCTCCCTCAAAGGAAAAAACATTGTTGAACTGCCCATAGACGTTTTCAGGATAGCGATACCCCTGCTTGTTTATTTCATTTTGATGTTTTTCGTTTCGTTCTTTATGTCATACAGGCTTGGATTCTCATACCAGCAGTCAACAACACTGGCATTTACCGCTGCAAGCAACAACTTCGAGCTTGCAATTGCAGTGGCTGTAGCGGTCTTCGGTATAGGTTCAGGCGAGGCATTTGCCGCTGTTGTAGGTCCGCTTATCGAAGTTCCGGTGATGCTGGGGCTTGTCCATGTTGCAGGAATGATAGGCTCAAAGTGGTTTGGCAGGAGCGGCTCACCTATAAATTAATATATTGAATAAAAAATCAAATGGAGGAAAAATTATGTCATGGTTCGTTGAAAAAACGCCAGAGGTAGCAAAAGCATTCTCAGAATTGAGGAGTTCCGTTTACAAGGAAGGAGCTCTTGATGCGCGCACAAAGGAACTCATTTCGATCGCCGCCTCAGCTTTGATGAGATGTGAAAAATGCACAGAAATCCATGCCCAGCGCGCGCGCAAGAACGGCGCGACGGATGAGCAGATAGCAGAAGCAATAGCATGCGCCATGTTCGTTGCTGCGGGATCGCAATTGTCATGGAGTGAGGTGTATGAAAAAATTTTTGATGAGAAGGAGTAACGGATGAGACTGTATTCTTTTAGACACAGATTAACACCGATTACACAGGTTTTTCCTTAATCCTTGTAAATCTATGAAATCTGTGTCTGGGGATATTGCTCTCCTCCTCATGCCGATCTCCATCATCCGGGCACCTCATACTTCTTGAACATCATCGCTTCCACCTGCGTTATTTCAAGAAGCCTGATAAGCATCTTGATATCGTTCCCATCGAGAGGAGAGCCTTGCAGCATGGCATCTCCTTTATAGAAAATCGCTCCCCCTTTCATGTTCGCGCCGACAAAGCCTTTGGCTTTCCCTTTTATAACAAGCGACCCGCCCGCCATATACGCTCCCGAGAATTCCCCTGCATTGCCGGTAATAATTGTCCCGCCGCGCATCAAAACGCCTGTGTTCATTCCTGAGTCCCCATCCACATGGACAAATCCGCTTTTCATGAGTATTCCTGTACTCATGCCGGCATTTCCATCAACGATAACCTTCCTGTCGGCATCAAGCCGGGCGCCTATCGTATCGCGAATGATGCCATCCCTCAAATATATGCATCCGCTTTCCAGTGAATTTGGGGGAAGGACCAACTCATCCGATCTTCCGGCCAGCAAATCTGTAATAGACATGAACTTTCGATAACCAGTACGATCGGACTTCATTTCTACCACGTTCCCCATAGGCTCTTTTACATTGCCTTTCACATAGATCGCACCTGAAATCATGCTGATTCCCATGCGCGTATCGATATTTCCATCAACGATTATCGAACCGGTGAGAAGGGTCTTCCCTGCCCCGCCAAAGAATTTCAGGTCAACGCCGAGGCTGCTTCCAAGCCTTTTACCTGCATTGCCACTTATAAAAACATCTTCCCTCCTCTTTAAAGCCAAAACAAGGTCTTGATACGAATAGGATGTGCCCTTCTAGTTCGGGATAACGGCAGATGGGGAAAGCCTGCTGCCCCTGTGCTGCCAGTAGAAGTCAAAGGTGAAATCGCAAAGGCAATCAACCGGATGGGTTAATTCAAGACGCATACAGTGATATTATCTGGCGAGCATAAGAACATTTTTCAAACGAATTATTTGAATTTTTTCAATAATTTTCCATAGAATTCTACATCCTCATACTTTCGGGCAAGTCTTTCCACGATAAGCTCAGGCGTGCTTCGGGCAAGATAATTATATCGCGGATTCCTGTCAACGATAAGGTTCAGGTGTTCATCGAGACCTTTTGCTTCAATGCCATCAACACGGATTTCATATGTTGTGTTCTTCATTATGGATTCTGCAAGATGGCTCACAAAAACCCCAAGTCCGTTATTATCCTCAAGTTCCTCAAGTATTCCGGATATTATCTTTGCAGATGCGCCTGGTTCTGTTATTGATTCCATCTCATCAGCAAGAACGATCTTTGCGTTCGAATTTGCGACCGCTGCGAAATCCCTGATCGTGCTTTCAAAGGCTCCCGCATCCATTGTGCCTTTTGATTTTCCAAAATAATAGAATTCTTCCGAAAGACCGACCTCGCATTCTCCAGCGGGTACGGGAAATCCCATATGGGCAAGAATTACGATCTGGGCGATCAAGTCAAGCGTTGAGGTTTTCCCGCCCGAATTCACACCGCTCAAAAGGACTACACGCGCATCCTTTAGTTTTTTGACCGATGAATTCATGCTTGAATTCCCGATTGCATAATCAATTGGAACTACATTTGAAAGAAAAAGGTTCATGCCCCCAATAATTCCGATCCCGTTCTCGCTTTGGATACGGGGCATATTAAGCGCGAATTTCTTTGCAAAACAAGCGATAGAATATCCAACATCAAGGTCAAGAACTTCACGAACAAGGATTTGTGCGGTTTCCTTCAAATTTGAAAGAGAACGGGCATTATTTCTTAATATTATTATCTTGCGTGAAGCGATGCTTCGCAGCAGATGGTTTTTTAATCCTTCAACTGCACGCATGTTTATTTTAATGGGATATGATAATTCTTCACCGAAGAAATTATTGACATACTGGGATTCGGTCGGGGTAAGGCAAAGCTCTGCCACGATCCCTCTCATTGCATTTGCGGAAACTGTATTGTATTTTTCTTTTATTTCTTTCTCAAGCATGCGGTTTATGCTTCCATCCATTGCCGTGAGGAGGTCAAAACCTTTCACAGTTATTGAACTTTTTTCTATGAGGGCGCCAAATTCAGTATTTGCGGTGCTCTCTGCTGTAGCAACGGCATCATTTAGCCTGTCATAGATCGATTTGCACCTGTCTATTTCATTGTCGATCCCGCTTTTTATGTCTTCTTCTCCCGACAGGTTCATCAGGCCTGAAGAAAGACGCGTGATATCCTCAGTATTTATTTTTTCACAAAAATCCGGTGAATACTGCCTGATCTTTTTCAATATTTCAATAGCGCATGTGATGGATTCAAGGTTCTTAGCAAAAAACGTCAGTTCTTTTTCAGGCGCTACCTGCCAGGTTTCTGCTTTCCTGATATCCATGAAATCAATATCTACATCATCGGGAAAATCCCTGCCTGCCAGATGCGCCCCAAGGATCACGTAGGAGTAACCGCGGGCAACATCAGGAATTTCCCTGGCATCCGAAACGAGCTGGACTGACACGGGGAATTTTTTGGCTGCTTCGAATTCCTCGGTGTTGGTGGCAATGATTACCCTGTCCCTGATAACAGGTATATTAAAATTCATTTTAAGGGGTTTTATCCTGGATAATAACGATGAAAGTTCTTTTTCATCGAGTTTATCCGACAATTCAATAATTGCCCGGATCTCTTCCTGGATCTTTATTATCTTTTCTTTTTTTCGCGAAGGATACGGGAAATATAAACTCAGTTTGCTTCTGGCATGCTCGGTATGGGCAAAACCTTTTATGAGTTCCATCAACCTTTCATAGAACTCGTAAGCTTCATTCGTTTTCAGGAAATCACGCACGCCTGCGCCCTCGTTTATTGCGATAGTTTCAAGCACAAGGGAAATTGCTGATTTTTCCGTTATCCCTTCAAGCTCGGAAAGCGCAGCGATATCCCGGTTCATAATCACCTCAAGTGAGCGCTTTTCAGAGCCGAAATGCTCTATAAGGCGCTTTGCGGTTTTCTCGCCAATACGGGGGATGTATTTCAGGGTGGTTATCATTTGGAGCTCGATAAGGATATTTTTTTGTACTAATTGTTATATGATTTTAAAAGCATTGGTATTTATAAATTATAGTCAAGAACATAACTTATTTTACTTATAGGGATTACCGAAAAATAAGGCAGCAATATTTTGAAAAACAAACCGCAGATAAACGCAGATGAACGCAGATTAGTTGCCTTTTTTTATAGGTAAAATTGGATATGTTGTTTTTCCATGACCCCATAGGCTCAAACTTTGCGCTCTTTGCGTTCATTGCGGTGTATGATTTTTTTCACCGCAAAGGGCGCAAAGGACGCAAAGATAGTTTCAATTGTTTGGTATTCAACAATAATTATGGTTCTGTGCGTAATGCGCAAACGAAAGGGAACGCCTATTTATGCAATTTGAATTTCAGTCACGACCTCGGGCTGAAGTCCGAAAGGCATCATGAGGATGCTCATGGTTTTTTCATTTCATTCAAGCTCTCGTAATTTGGAATAAAATAGGAGTTTCCGAACCAGTAAAATTAGGAATATTTTGATTATTCACTTCCAATCGTTTGGAAAGAAAAATGCTTTTTGCTTTCCATTATTTCTATCAATTTCAATATATGCAATATAAATATCATCAATACAATTTATTAAATCTTTTTCTATATCTAGGCGAAAAACATTAGGATAATACATAATTATCATTAAATATTTATATTTAATCTCATTTCCTTGATCAGTTAATTTATTACAATCGTTTATAACATTTTTAATAAACTCGTCTTTTGTGTGATCTTTTTTTGACGTTTAATCTCTACACCAATATCTATTTTTTTTACCCCTTGTCTTCCTTCATTATAGAATTCTTTTTTAGGATTCCATATAGCAAAATCAAGATAACCACTTTTAGGTTGAGAGCCTAACTTAATTAAATTATTGTATTCAATAGATAGATATTTTATTCCATTGTTAGTTCCGCTATTCCTGTGATATAGTAATTTCGTTTTGCATTCCCTTAGAATCAAGTCAGTTTTATCTTTTAATTGCTCCTCCATTTTGAAACAGTTTTGTAATTGACATCTAAAATATCCATGAACTTCAGATTCATCATAAAAAAAGAATTGCGCTTCTTCGATAGTATTTATGATGCTTTTTTTAACAACATTTTTTAATATTGATTCAATCTGTTTATCTTCTTTGTTAATATTCATGAATTCATTTATAAAACTTTTATCTTCACCTTTTATTTTCATCTAGACTCTTTTGTAAGTACTCTATTATCTGCTCTGAGTTCTCAATAGCCCGAATCTCCATATCAGCAAGAATCATTCCTTCTATATTTATTCTTTTTTGTCGAAATCCGATTCGAGACTTTTTCTTGAAGCATGCCCAACGAAATTCATCTTCACAAGGTACAGAAGTCGTATACAATCCAGTAGGCAAACGATACCTGCGGTGTAAAATGCCTATAAAAAAATCACGTTTTTCAATTTCCTCAAATAATTTTGTTATTACAGGACGGTGTGATGAAGGATTTGTTGCATCTTTATGCCACCAGTAAACATCCACATTAGGATTCTCTTCTAGTTTTTCCTTCAACCAATTAGCTATAGGGTATTCGTTATCTCTTTCTCCGCACGATAAAAAAACCTTCAATGGATAATTTAATTCAATTTTGGAATGATCATTTACAATGGGGATATGGTCGGTTTCAAAAGCAAAATCATCTTCCCATTCCAATACAGCAAGCTGACCATCCTCCTCCAAAGAATAGATTGATCCATTTTGATGATACAAAAAACCTTTTTGAGCAAGCGTTGCCAAAAGTCGTTTATATTGTGGTAAATATCTTTCACTAATTATGTTTCTCGATTCTAATTGTTTGAATACATTTGTGCTATCAATTTTTTGAAAGTTTCCATCTGTATCGATATCATTCATAAATGTCTTCAGTATTTCATAAATTAGCCGTGTTTTTGGAACCGCATAAAAAGGTACTGTTGTATTTTTTACTACCATAATAGTTTCAATTAATTGTTTCGCTAATGTACTTTCCTATAAAGTCGTTCATTGCAGCATTACCAATTTGTACGCCTGACTTTCAGGTTTAGAAGGTTGTTTCTCCTATCGCTTTCCGAGAGCATGAAACCTTTCATCCCGCAGTCACATACCCCGACTTAAGAACGAGGCCTGTACATATCGCTTTTTGCATGATGTGTATCCTGACCGCTTATATACTTCTCCACAACCTCCCAACCATTTCCAACAGACCCGTGGTAACAACTTGGAGCCCATAAGTGCTCATCACAGAACTCCTTGAGATGAGGAAATTCTTTTCTGAGTATTCTGCTTGTTCTGCTTTTCAGTCTATTGGATGGCAATTTCATGCTGAAAAAGAAGAAGAAATCAGTCGGAATTATTAAAAGCATTCTTATCTATCCTTTGCATATAGGATCGATTTAATGGAAGAACTATCACGAATAATCGAAAAATCAATGGCATCCGAAGAACTGGATTTTGAGGATGGTTTAGTTCTCATGAAATCAAAGAACATTACCCTGATCGGGGCGCTTGCGGATCACATCCGCAAAAGAACCGTGGGCGACAGGGTCATGTTCGTTTCGAACTGCCACATAAATTACAGCAATGTATGCGCCTCAAAATGCAGGTTCTGCGCCTATTTCAGGGAAGAGGGACAAAAGGGTGCATTCACATTATCAATAGATGAGATCATGGAAAAAGCAGAAAAGGCTTCGAACATGGGCGCCACGGAACTCCACATCGTGGGTTCACTGAATCCCGCGCTGCCATTTGAATATTACGTTAATGTCCTGGAAAAGCTCCATGAAAAGTATCCTTCCATGTCATTAAAAGCATTTACCGCAGTTGAGGTGGCATATCTTTCGAAAGTTTCCGGATTAAGCATAAGGGAAGTTCTTTTGCGCCTTAAGAAAGCCGGACTTACCGGTCTTCCGGGCGGCGGCGCTGAGATATTCAATGAAAAGACAAGGAAAAAGATTTGCCCTGAAAAAATAAGCGGAGAGAAATGGCTCGATGTCATGGAAACCGCCCATGGCATAGGGATAAAAAGCAATGCTACGATGCTTTACGGTCATATCGAGACCCCGGAGGATGTGGTTGACCATATTTTGAGAATAAGGGAATTGCAGAAAAAGACAAAGGGATTCCAGGCATTCATCCCGCTGAGGTTCCATCCTGACAATACATATCTGAAGAAGGAAGGTATTGTAAATGAAGGGCCAACAGGTTTTGAGGACCTTAAAATAATCGCGGTCTCACGCCTTTTGCTGACCGGATATGTCGATAATATCAAAAGTTACTGGGTCATGCTGGGTGAAAAGCTCTCGCAGATAGCGCTTGCCTATGGCGCGAACGATATCGATGGAACTGTCATGGAAGAGAGGATCACGCATGCGGCTGGGGGAGCGGCGCCTGAGTATATGCCAAAGGACAGGCTTATCCATTTGATAAAAAATGCGGGGAGGATACCGGTTGAGAGGACTTCGGATTACAGGGTGATACGGGAATATTGAAGGATTGGGGTATGTTCCTTGGTCAATTTGAACCGGGAACACGGATCGCGCGGATTTTGACGGATACGTGGGCATCGTAATTTACATACGAGGAAGATGAACAGCATCAGCGATCGCTTCTCTTGTCAGTGTCCCCCGCCATTCTTCTATGATCGCTTCCCATGCCAATCCCCTCTCTATCTGCTCAAGAACATCTCTAACGGGATGCGCATTCCTCTAAATGTTGGTTCCCCATGACAAATAGATGGATCAGGATAATATATCTTCCCAGGATTTTCGTTGTCACAACATACTTTTTTCTATTTGCTGGTATTTATACCCTTCAATAAGAAGATTCTTCATTTTCAGGATTAGTTTCACACCGTTCTCACTTCTTCCTTAAAAGCATGGAAGGTATTTCGTGAATCATGGAAAAATGTGAAACTCGTAAAGACCTGCGCCACGACCGGCATACCGTGTCGCTGCTAAATGATCATATGGTATTCGCCCCGAAATACAGGGGTAAGATATTGACTGGCGATGTCGCAATGATCACTGAAGGGATTCTATGCAAGACCTGCAAAGAACTGGATATTGAAATAATTGAGATTGCAGTCAATCCCGATCATGTCCACATATTCTTCAAATATCCTCCCAGGTATTCACTCACCTTCATCGCAAAAAGACTGAAAGGACGGACAAGCAGGCTATTGAGAAAAGAGTTTCCTCATCTAAAGGAGTTAAGTGATGAGCATCTCTGGGCACCAAGCTGCTACCATGGATCTGTTGGGAATGGATGGGATGTTGTGGAGAAATATATTAGTGGTCAAGATAAGCATCATGCAAAAAACGCTAGCTTCAGGCCTCGTTCTTAAGTACGGGGTATAGTGACTGCGTTCAATTGGCGTTCTCGTGCATCCATAAAATATCTTAACAACAAATCGAGGTGCTAACAAATGGACTTGAATATTTCAAAATATGTCAATGTGGATTACTTCGTTCTTTCTAAGATCTCAAATTTCAACTTTTACTTTATCGCCAATCTGTCCCTGAATAAAGGTAAATCTTCAAAAGCTGCTTTTTCTATTGGTGGTTCCATCATTACTTTATTTTCGTACCAAAGCCTAAATTTAGGAAAATTCATTAAAACAAGACCCATACTCTCTTCAGGTTTGGTCGCATCAATAATAATCTGACCTATACACCTATCCTTTTCCTTGAGTTTCGGAGTTCTTATCTCAAAAACCCAAACATATGGAGGAAAATCAGCCTTTGAATACATTTCTCGTACTTCCGTCGGGTATATATTATTCATATACCAGAATTTTATTCTTTGAGATCGCATTAAAAATGGTCTGGAAAAAAGCTTAGATCCCCCTTCTAAAATAGTATCGAATATAGTATTATACATCTTAATTATTTTTGATAAAATAATTTGAACTTTTTCGTATCTAATTGTTACATCCGATGGTAAAATAACCAATGCTTCATATAATTCATTATCAATCATATCTTTTGGAATTTCCAAGAAAGGAGCACAACTGACATCATGAATAATAAAATTTGAAACATTGCTTTTTTCGTCTAATGTATGGCCTATGGCAACAACTGAATGATAATCTTCATCAGGCTTTCCACAGTTGAGCCTTTTTCTTAGATCGTTCCACTTGAAAACGAGATATACTGGTATTTCAGATTCTATATATGCATACAATACTTCCCAATCCAAAAGGAGTTCATTAATATCTTCTTGTGTTTCTCTATACATCCAATAAAAGGAACCTATTGAACAATCAGGATCATTTTTTTCGCATTTTGAGATTTGACCTTCGCAAGCTTCGTAATATTCTTGTTTCTTTTTTCCCAAATAATAATTTGGAGAATAATTAAAATTATTGAACAGTTTATTGTATTCTTTTAATTCCACCGCTCCGCCTGCCGATTTGTTAGATAAACAATTGTTTATAGCTACTAAAGATAAATATTCTTTGCCAAATTCGTATGATAATGTAGTTAATACAATCCACATGCTTGCGGGAGAACAAAATGAGAATTCTCTAGTAGGGGTTGCGTAAGGAACAGTTAGAACTGTTGGATTAAATGGATCGTCACTTTTATAGCTTTTCTGACAAGTTACATAAAATCTTTCCTTTCTGGGTATCGGGAGAAATGCATCGCTTATTGACGGAGAAATGGATCTAAAATCTATATGTCCTGTATGATAATGGCCTTCCGCTTTTATTCCATCCAAATTTTTAATCTTTACATAATATCTGGTGGCCATAGGAAACCTTTTACCCTCAACCATCTCAAGGTACTTCCTTTCAGCTTCCCATTCTTTGCAATTTACAGACTTAATCTCATTTACAATTTCCAAATTTCCTTTGAAAGATTTTTTGTTAATATGGTCAAATAAATCTGCTATTGTAGTCATGTTTCAGACTATATATGTTTGTTAGAAGGACATTTGATGCCGCTATATTTTATCGTCTTAACATTTGGATGGCTCTTTAGTAATTCTTCTTTTATGGATTTTTGCATCGCATCTTTATCCACAGTTGTTCCATCATTGCTCAGAAAATCGGAAATATCGATATCAGCATTGTAATTTATTTCGATCCATGCAAATTTATTGGCCATAATTTAATCACTCAGATTTCTTAAGTCTTCTAATAAGTTCCTTTAGCTCTTTATCGGTTTTTTCATCAGTCACCATCTCTGTATGTGATGCCCCTATAGGTAAGACGGCAGATTTCTTCTTCTTTTCAATATTACATTCCTTTTCCATGTTGTTTCCTCCATATTCTTTATCATTTAAAAACCTACTCATGATTAATAAATATATTATAATGTAAAGTCAGTGCTGCAATTTCTAAGAATATTAGCCAAATCAGACGTCTATACCATGAATCCAGATTTATCAATGCTTTATCCATATTTTTAGTGAACAGCCAACCCTTAATTATGAACAAATACGAGATAACAAAACCAGCCGATGTGGCAATTCCAATCGCACCTTTAGGGTTATAAAGATATAATAATGGTGTCGAAATGGCAGAAATTAATCCAAAGAACCAACCCATATTATACCAGCCTGACAGAGTTCCTCTTATTTCATATTCAAAAATAATATACAAATTTGCAGTATTTTTGATTGCTTTAGAAGAAATATTTAAAAAGGAATCCCCCTTCTTAATAGCCAATTTAACATTTTCAACATCCTCATTATTCTTGTCTAGTATTCCATAATGCAATCTTGAGAATACATAATTTTCCGGCAGTTCTAAAAAAACATAAAAACTTGCAGTCTCATTCAGGGGTATTCTGGTAAATGTTTGCTTGAGTTCCAATGGATTAACTTCTTGAACGAATTCTAATCGTATGGTTCTAAAATCTCCATAAGAAATCGGTCTTTCCTTTGGAAAATCTATCTTAATCTTAAGACCTTCATTATCCTCTCTATCAGAAGAGCCATAAAATTCTAATTGTTGTCCATTCGAATCAAAAATATGCAAAGATGGGCGAAATGTGTCAAGAATATATGTGACACTTGAAAGCTCTTCTTTAGTATTGTAAAATGTTATCTCTTCGACACATTTTAAAAAAAATGGTGTTTCAAATCGACGGAAATGGCGCACCCGATCAATTATGAGTTGATTTGAGCGATTCATTCCTGTTTCCATAAAAAATTCAACCTTTTATTTCGATTTTAACCGATTGGCTCCTTCATTCTTCACTCACATAGTATATGAGCTTTTTTCATTTATAACCGCCTTTCCTTGGATAATCCAATCGAGATTTGCATGATGGACATGATTTAGGATTAGTTACCCTTGGATTCCATTCGTAGTTACATTTAGGACATTTCATTTTATCATCTCATAGCATAGCGTTTCTATGTTTTTGCTCTTGGTCCACAATTAGTATTGATAGTAATAATATTATTAATAGTACTAATATTAGTAGTATTAGTAGTAGTATTAATAATACTCATAGTAGTAATAGTATTAATAATAGTATTTAACTTAATTGGTCGATTTGCAAATTTTTTCTAATTCTTGTCATCATGCCCCCTTAGCATAGACAAACAGTCAAAAGAATGAAAAAGACTTCTTCCTCCATGCACTCACGTTGATGCCACGCAATTCTATTGCGTGGTAGTGACTGCTCGCGATAAAACCATCATGCTCCCGACAGGTAATAGATGGTCAGAACAACATCTAAGAGTTAAAATTTAGGCGCCACGTGAATGAAGGACGACTAATTCCAGCAATATAAGACATCAGGTACACATTTCTGCAAAAGCGCCGACAATTATTTCCTATAGACATTCTTCCGATGACCCACTTTGAGAACAAGAATTCGAAGCATGTCATTCTGTATATCAAAAATGATGCGATAATCACCAACTCGTAGTCGAAAATATGGATCTCCAACCATTTTTATCACGTCAAAATGATAAGGATTTTCACCGAGTTGTGAAACTTTTTTATAAATTCGATTTGCAACCGTTCTATCCAATTTTTTAAGTTCTTTTGCTGCTGATTCTGACCAGATTATTTGAAATTTCATCAGAATCCCATTTCTTTAGCAAGCTCTTCATGTGTAATGTATTTACCGCTCTTGATCTCTTTTATTGCAGATTCAATCTCTTTTTTTGTTTCTTTATTGAGTTCTTGAACATCCTCAATGAGTCTCTCTAAAACATCGTTATAAGTTTCCCGTTCAAAGAGCTTCATTTGCGTTAATATCAATTTGATATCTTCTTTTATTTGGATTGTTGTGACCATAATACTACTTTTTTATTTCAATATATTTATAGGTTACCATAGTCTTCTATAATATATTATAGTGTCTTATAAGCTAAGATAGCGCCTTTTTTGAATGCTGAAATCAAGCAACAATGGATATGCAAAACATTGAGCATCCTCTTGATGCCCCGGATTTCCAATCCGGCTGGTTCTTGACTGAAAGCGATAACAAATGTAGGTCAATTAATAACATATGACACCACCTATAATCTCCCGCCCACCCATCAAAAAATGCATAATAAAGTCACTCCTCCCCGGCATCTGTGGGATATCCGCGCCCCCATCAATAAATACAGCCAGTGCATCCCTGAAAAGCACAGTGGGCGTGTTCTTGTATGTTCTGCTTATCACTTTTTTTTTTGCATCGTTGGATCGTTCTCAACTATTGTTATTATTTCGCAGCCGACCTCCTGTCCCCGTCCAAAAGTTGAGCTGTGAGGGATATCCGGTTCAGCCATCCTATTTCTGTTTCCCTGCTTTTTCCTTTACAAATTTCACTATATCCTCTGTGTTCGTACCTGGGCCGAAAATTTCTGCGATCTTAATATTCTTCAAAGCTGGAACATCTTCATCCGGTATTATACCCCCGGCAAAAACAATTACATCAACCCTGTTCTCTTTCAACAAATCCATTATCTTCGGGAAAAGGGTAGTGTGCGCGCCTGAGAGAATGGATAGGCCAATAAAATCAACCTCTTCCTGTACGGCAGCCTCGACAATTTGCTCCGGCGTCCGGTGAAGACCCGTATATTTAATCTCCATTCCAGCGTCCCTGAGCGCTCTTGATACTATTTTTATTCCCCTGTCATGGCCGTCCAGGCCCGGTTTAGCCATCAGGATCCTTATCTTTTTCCACCCCATTTTATTCATCTCAAAATATTGCTTTCTCCCTGTATTCTCCATATATTGAACGAAGAACATTGCATATCTCTCCAACTGTGGCATAACATTTAACGCACGCAAGTATCGGATACATCAGGTTTCCTTCACTTTGTGCAACTTTTTTAAGTTCATCCAGGGTCTCTTCAACCTTCTTCGTGTCCCTTTCCAGACGCAATTTCTTAAGTCTCTCGATCTGGTTTTTTTGTACAGCCTCATCTATCTTCAGCGTCTCTATAGACCTTTTCTCATCCACGGTGAATTGATTCACACCTACAACGACTCTCTCCTTCCTTTCCACTTCCTTCTGGTACATGTATGATGCGTCCGCGATCTCTCTCTGGAAAAAGCCGGTCTCTATGCCTTTTATCATGCCATCAAGCATTTCCCATTCTCCGCTGCCAAGAGACTCAATAGTCCCGATGTATTTCATAGCCCTCTCTTCCAGTTCGTTGGTCAGTGCCTCAATGAAGTATGAACCCGCAAGAGGGTCAATAGTATTGATCACTCCACTTTCGTATGCTATTATCTGCTGCGTACGAAGTGAAATAAGGACAGCTTTCTCCGTAGGCAGCGCATATGCTTCATCCATCGAATTCGTATGCAGCGATTGAGTTCCTCCAAGTACCGCTGCCAGGGCCTGGATTGTTGTTCGAACGATATTGTTCTCTGGCTGCTGGGCGGTCAGGGTGGATCCTGCGGTCTGAGTATGGAAACGGAGCATCCATGAACCCGGATTTTTTGCTCCATACTTTTCTTTCATCAATCGCGCCCAAATTCTGCGTGCTGCCCGGAACTTTGCTATTTCTTCGAAAAAGTCATTATGTGAGTTGAAAAAAAATGAAAGGCGGGGAGCGAAATCATCAATGTCCAGTCCTTTTTTGCGCGCGGCTTCGACATAAGCCATTCCGCTTGCCAGGGTAAAAGCGAGTTCCTGTATCGCATTCGATCCCGCTTCTCTTATGTGATAACCGCTTATACTTATCCCATTCCATTTCGGCATGAACTTTGCGCAGTATTCAAGTATGTCCGCTGAAATGCGAACTGAAGGTTCGGGTGGAAATATGAAATTCCCCCTCGCTATATATTCTTTGAATATATCATTCTGGATCGTCCCCGCGAGTTTATCTGCAGTTACATTCTGCTTTTCCCCCGTGAGTATATACATTGCCAACAAAATCGCAGCCGGGGCATTTACGGTCATGGATATGCTGACTTTTTCAAGAGGTATCCCTTTGAAAAGGATTTCCATATCAACAAGTGAGTTTATTGATACGCCCACTTTTCCGACCTCGCCAAGCGCTCGTGGATCGTCTGAGTCGTAACCAAGTTGAGTTGGTAAATCAAAGGCAACACTGAGACCTGTCTGGCCCTGCGAGAGCAAAAATTTGTATCTTGCATTGGTTTCTTCAGCAGAACCAAAACCCGCATACTGTCGCATAGTCCATATTCTTCCGCGGTAACCTGTTGGATATATATTCCTTATGTAAGGGAACTCTCCGGGAAAACCCATATCTCCTGCGTAGTCCATTTTCGCGATATCAACAGGTGTATAAACCCGTTTTATCGGAATTCCCGAAATGGTCGTAAACGCCTGTTTACTCTCAGGCACTTTTTCTATCACTTTTTTAAGAGTTGTGCTCTCCCAAACCCTGGCTTTTTCTCCTATTTTTTTCAGCTTTTCTTCTTCAAATACCATATCACTCCATCGGTTCGAATTTGAATCCGTAAATCTCTTTCCCATCGATCGTACGCAGCTTCCCCCATACCGGATGCAGTTTCATGCCCTGCTCTGGTTCATTGGCTATTATTTGCCCCATTGCCCGGACTTTGTTTTTGAATTCCACCAGGCCCAGTGTCAAAGGTGATATTTCGATCCCTCTGGGCAGGGCGTATAGCTTCGTAAAGGTGATCAACTTGCACTCATCCCCAAGGCTGACTTCATCAAATTCCGTGTTTTTACAATTCAAGCAGCGCTCGTGCTTTGGATACATGATTTTGCCGCAGCGCTTGCACCTCCATCCCATCATTTTTTCCTGCATTTCAGTCGCCTCGCTCCAGAATGTGAACAACAGTATTGTTGCCAAAACCGCCAAAATTGCATGACAGGGCTCGCTCCGGGTCCTTTACCTGTCTCCCGCCGGCCTCGCCTCGTAGCTGCAAGACCAGCTCTACGATCTGCGCAACTCCGGTCGCTCCCACTGGATGACCTTTCGCTTTTAATCCGCCGGAAGGATTTATGGGAAGCTTGCCATCGATAGCCGTGACGCCTTTTTCCACCGCCAATTGACCCTCGCCCTTTTTGAAAAATCCGATATCTTCACTCTCGGCTATTTCCAGTATCTCAAACGCATCGTGCAGTTCGGCGACATCTATATCCCGGGGCTTGAGCTTTGCCATCTTGAATGCACGCTCGGCTGCGATCTTAACTGATTTCAGGACTGTCGGATCTTCCCGCTCCTGGAGAGTATGGGTGTCTGTTGCGTGCCCGAACCCAAGGATGTTTACAGGCTTTGCAGTGAACTCTTGTGCTTTTTCCGCAGGGCACAAAACTACCGCTGCCGCACCGTCACTGATCGGGCAGCAATAGTAGAGCCGCAAAGGGTCTGATACCATAGCCGAGCTTGTGACCTCCTCCACCGTACATAGCTTATGGAGCTGGGCGTATGGATTCTTCATGCCATTCGCATGGTTTTTCACAGCTACCATCGCCAGGTGCCGTTCGGTGAGGCCGTAGCGCTCCATGTAAAGGCGGGTAAAAAGTGCTGCCATCGCCGGCATTGTAGCGCCGTGCACATATTCTGCGTCAGGATGGTTCAGCGTGGACATAAGGTCTGAGATTGTGCCCGTCTCAACTCCGGTCATTTTCTCCCCCCCGGCGACGAGCACCAGATCACTTGCGCCAGAAGCCACCGCCATAAAACCATTCTTAACCGCCGATCCCCCTGAAGCCGGTCCATTCTCGATCCGTTCGGCTGAAGCAGGGATCAGGTTGATCCGATCAACCAATGCGCCTGCAATTGCAGTCTGGTGGGAAAGCTCCCCGGCAAGCATGTTCCCAACGTAGACTGAATCGAAGTCACGCTCGCTGGCTCCGGCATCTTCGATCGCTTTGAGCGAGGCCTCAACCAGGATGTTCATCAGGTCTTTCCCGTCAAGGCGCCCGAATTTCGTCATACTGCATCCGATGACCGCTACGTCTCTCATCATATCCTTATTCCAGTAGACTTTGCTCCGGCTGACGTATCAAATGAAGAGGATCATATCCCGGTTGTTCCCACAGATCGTATTGTTTGATCTTCTTAATTACGTCCGGATACCAGATTCTGCCATGCGCGTCATAAAAAAGTTCCCTGACAGCAGAGACGATACAAATCATAAATTTTTCACAATCTTTTCCATGGCAGGGAGGATTCCAGGCTGATCTGGGTAAAACAAACCAATTTCCCAAGCTCCGTTTCAGATCAGATGGACATTCATCAATATCATAGAATCCGTCGTGATCTTTACAGGGTCGGTCTTTGCAATATCGACATAAATGGTCGGGGCAAATACCCAATTCACTTATGTATCCGGATATTGAGTTAACAAAATCCTTATCATCGATTGCCCTGGAAAATTTTATCTTGTAAATCTCAAGCATATTATCCCCCTGTCCTTAATATATAATTGCCCACTGTAACTTATAAGCCTTGCGCCCTCTATGGCGTCAATAAACCTTTGGATTAAGGGCAGGAAAATCCACTTTTGAATTATCTGAATATTTGAGTCAGGTTACAACAACATCGAACCCTTACAATAAGAGTTCGTTGGAGTTCGTTTTGGTTCGGTGCTTGGTGGCATAAAGTAATTAACAACGAACTCAACTAACTCAAAAGAACTCTCCGTTTCATAATTAAAATAGTTTTAAATGATATAACATATATTGATATATACAATGCCATTCTTGCAGAAAACAATATCTGTAGATGGATCATATCAAAACTTGATGTTGTTTTCCAACGGTATTCCGATGTTATAATGGTCATTGCTGCAGGCATAAGATTAATTTATGTTGAAACACATATATTCAGGATTGACGAAATGCAGAAAACTTTTCACCATCAATGCAGCTGGCAATGGGCAAAGAGATAAAATACGGGGGCAACAATTATAATATTACAGCCGAGGACCGATCGTATCTGCAGCAAGCGGGGATAAAAAAGTAGTTCGTTTCATCCTCACAGGGAAATGTAAACTTTACCCACCGAATCAGGATGTTAAACGACCACCTGCGTTTATTTAACCGGTGATATGATGGAAAATCTAATGGAACTCAAAGATGTCTGGAAAATCTATCGCATGGGCGAGTTTGACGTACCAGCCCTTGCAGGAATAAACCTGACTGTCAAGGCGCGGGAATTCGTAGCCATAACAGGACCCAGCGGCTGCGGGAAATCAACGATGCTAAATATGATCGGTTGTCTTGACATGCCGACACACGGAAAGGTTTTGCTTGAGGGAAAAGATATTTCGCAATTTAAAAGTAACGAACTGGCGCGAGTGAGAGGTAAAAAGATCGGGTTTATTTTCCAGACTTTTAATTTGTATCCCACATTGACGGCTCTTGAAAACATCCGACTCCCCATGAGGATACATGAAATTCCCGAAAATGAAGTAGAAGAGACATCTAAAAAACTTCTTGAAATGGTTGGTTTATCAGAACGTGGAAAACATTTTCCATCCCAGTTATCTGGCGGGCAGCAGCAAAGAGTAGCGGTTGCAAGGGCGCTCTCAACCGGTCCTTCTATCCTCCTGGCTGATGAGCCTACAGGGAATCTTGATACGAAATCAGGAGGCGAAGTTATGGATGTTTTTAAAAAACTGAACAGAGAGGGATTGACTATAGTAATGATAACACATGACCAAAGAATTGCAGGATATGCAGGAAGAGTTGTGAAAATGCTGGATGGAAAAATAATAGGTGGAACATGAATAAATTAAATGTAATTTTAATGATAGTTTCGACGTTATTGATAGCACAGGTCGCATCTGCGCAATCATATCTTGTGACTGAAAACGCACCCGTGTATCCAGGAGATACGACATATGTCTATGTTCCGATACAGAATATAGGATTTGGCAACTCAATGGCAGATATTTCAGTAAAACTTGTCCCCAAGGAAAATGATTCGGCTAATGCTGTCACGATCCTGAACGATGTCGATTCACTGGGAACAATAACCGATTGGGGCTCTCAACGTACTGCAAAGTTCAGGATATATGTAAATCCTGATGCAATAGAAGGAAATTATTATTTCAATGTTTTTGTTACTTACAGGGGACTGCAGACAGATATCGCCAATACACCCATAATAGTGACTAACAAGCTTGAGGACCAGATATTGACCATTAAAGGGAAGCCCATGATAATGATTGTAAATTCATCACTCGATATCGTGGCACCATCAAGCAAGAACACGGGGACAATAACGTTTAAAAATACCGGCACAGGAACTGTGCAGAATGCTGTGGCTGAAATAAATCTAGCCAGTACTAATACAGTATTTTCTATCCTGGGAGGAGGAAGGCAATTTTCCCTGGGTACTATGAAAGCAGGAGATGTCGCATATATAACATTTAACCTGGCAGTAGATATCGCTGCAAACCCCGGAGTATATAATATTCCTGTTAAGATCACAGGGCAGAATAATTATTCTACCGATAATATAATCGGAGTGGTTGTCGCGGGAATAACTGATTTTGATATAAGCTACGTGGAGACCCTGGGCTCTTTTTCGCTCAATGTCGCCAATATCGGGATAAGCCCTGCCAGTGCAGTAGCTGTCAACCTGCCGCGCCAGAAAAACTTCTCAGTAATGGGAAGCAGTATTTCCGTGCTTGGTAATTTAAATCCGGGTGATTACACATCCGCGATATTCCAAATTACAAAAACACCCGGAACCGGGAACAGCCTTGAACTGGAAATACAATATACCGACACAAGCGGACAAAGGCATACGATCAAAAAATCACTTCCAGTGACATTATCCGCAACAGGAACCCAGACCAGGTCTTCAAGTACAAATTATACAACATGGTTGCTGGCAGCAGTGGTCATACTAATATTATACTGGCAACGGGGAAAAATAAAGAAATATTTCCAGAAATCTAAAGGAACATGAAAACCATAGATACTTTCAGGTTATCCCTGAGCCATGTCAAGAAAAGCAAGATGCGAAGCTGGCTCACCATTATAGGTATTGTGATAGGGGTGGCTGCAGTCGTAGCCATAATCTCTATCGGACAGGGCATGCAGGAAAGTGTGGCGGCTCGCCTGGGCAGTCTTGGAGCTGATCTGATCACGGTAACGCCCGGATATTCACGGGCAAGCGGAGGGGGTTTTGAAGGGGGAAGATCAGCAGGGAGCACGAGTATTAACCTCACCGATAAGGATATAAATGTGATCAAGCAGGTTCCCGGTGTGCTTTATGTAAATGGCATGGTTTCAGGCAGGTCGGAAATGATACTTGGTACGGAGAAAATATCCGTATCCGTAACCGGCATTGACCCAGTAGTCTGGCGCTCCATGGTTACGACAGAACTTGAAGCGGGAAGATATATTCAACCGGGCGATTCTAATGTTGTGGTCATAGGGTATTCCCTAGCCCACGAAACATTCTTGCAGCCGATTACCCTGAACAGGCTTGTTACCATCGGAGGAAAGACTTTCAAGGTCGTTGGGATCTTCGTCCAGTCAGGAGGAGGTTTTGGGGGCGGGGGTGGTGACACTGCGGTGTATATGCCAAATGATCCAGCCAGGGATGTGATAACTACAAACATATCAAGGAATACATTTTCTTCGATAATGGTAAAGGTAACTGACCCAAATCTGGCAAATGAAGTGGCTGCAGATATTGTAGCAAAACTTATGCCTTCAAGACATGTCAATCAAAGAACCAGGGATTTTACCGTTACTGAATTCGCAGTAATACAGCAGCAGATAACCAGTGTTGTCCAGACTATTTCGCTGTTCCTGGCTGCGATTGCGGCAGTTTCACTCCTCGTGGGTGCTGTAGGCATAGCGAATACCATGTTCATGTCGGTCATGGAACGTACAAGACAGATTGGATTACTCAAGGCCCTTGGAGCCACAGATGGGGAAGTCATGAAACTTTTCCTGATGGAATCCGGATTATTCGGATTTGTAGGAGGTGTCCTCGGAATAATTTTCGGAGTATCGATATCGGTCATAATATCCGTTGTGGGCCTGCGGGCGATAGGACCGGGTGGAACTATGAACCCGGTTGTCACGCCTCAACTTCTTCTCTTTGCGCTTGGATTTTCGATATTCGTGGGTATAATCTCGGGCGTTGCGCCGGCAAGGTCGGCTGCAAAGATGAATCCGGTGGATGCATTGAGGTTTGAACAATAAGGAAAAACATGCTCTAAAACAATCGACTTAGAACTGAACAAGATTCACCCGCAAATATTTCATGCAAATTGAGTTTTTCTCTGAATCATTTCATTGAACAATCCCATCAATTGAACTATTCAAGATGGTTAGAGGAGCCAAAAAAGGAATTCTTTTTGTTGGATAGGATGGAATTAGATAAAATGGCTCCTCATATCCATATTATTTTTTCGGATTGATAAATGAAACAGGCCATTCTCAATATCCGAGAATACCAGAGATTTATGAAAATACCGGGATATGAAGACTTCATTTATTGCCAATGCTTTTCCTTATCTCAAAGTGCTGGCCTTATTGATCTTGCTTTTATGGTCTTGAACACAGCGCCTATGAGAAGAAATATTGCCCCCGGCAATATGATTATTCCTATGCTGAACATCGCAAGTATCGAGTAAGTAAGCACAAAAAGGCTTCCAATCCATGCCATTGGCGTGCTGCGATAGCATCCCCATGCAGCTATGGCAGCTCCAATAACAAAGATAAGGAGAAAGGGATTAAATGCTCCAATCCAGACTGTTTCGGTAACAATCGTCTTGTTGATGCCATTTTCTGTTTGATTCCATGTTTCCTTTACGCTTGTTCCGGGAAACCCTGAAAAAAAGAAATACAGTGATGGAGCCGCAACCAGCATGAAACCTAAAATACCGTAAATTAGAGGATTTTGCAAAAATGAAGTTATACTGCGCATAAGTTTCATTCGTTTTGATTAATGGTGCTTTGCAGCCATTTAATACTTTCATTGAGATCAAAAAAGAATCGTACTGTTTTTGTTTCCATTAATTCTTTTTCTGTTTTAGTATGTGGTGAATAAACCAGAACGATAGCTATGTAATTCACTTTTTCTGTGATAAGTCCACTTTGTGACCATATTTTCCAGGCCTTATGGGCAGACAAATCCGTAAAGCTAATACCTCTTAAATCTATGATCATGTTAAATCTGCTATATTTGTCAATAATTTTATTAATTACTTCATTGGCTTCAATTATGCCACGTTTTACCTCCTCAAGTTCTATATCGCCAGTTATTCGATGCATAATCGTGGCAGGTATCTTTTTGTATTCTATTGTTTCAATCATTTTCGAATTTGCCTTCATTTCATGATTATGACATATTCAATTTGCGTTACCTCTTTTAGGTTCATTCAACTGAGCCGAAACAAAAAATTCAATAGCAAGTGATGGCAGTAATTGCACATATTGTTCAGCCATAAATCTCCCGGCACTTTGCGCCAGCGTACACTAATAATAAAAACCCGCTTCCATTAACAATTATCCTATCAGCTAGCATCAACATGCTTAAACTCATCATTCAAAGATGTCTAATTTTCGCTATCTATTGACTGCATTTCTGTTAGCCTAACAAAAGATTCGTCCTACTGTACTTGTTTCGAAGATATGTCGATATATTTCCCCATATCCAAA
>Ga0172368_10000324_pt1 | contig 68651 bp, 66 predicted proteins | sample Lak11m_FD_114540 | JGI IMG/M metagenome (GOLD analysis project Ga0172368, IMG submission 114540) | Freshwater microbial communities from Kabuno Bay, South-Kivu, Congo - kab_022012_11m | ecosystem: Environmental > Aquatic > Freshwater > Lake | place: Democratic Republic of the Congo: South-Kivu...
CTCAAATAAGCCATTTTGTATCGCAAATTTCTCATCTCTCACCAAAGTCTCCACGGCATTTTTTGATAATACTTGAACTTGCATCGCCAAAAATTTTTCATTTTCTGGGGTGACAATCGAAACGACTCGAGCCAATTTATTCACACTGACTTTTCCGCTTGTTAATAACGTTTTCAGCGTTGGTGTTTGCTCAAATCTTTTCTCGAGATTTAGTACAAGTCTGACTTGTTCTTCACTCATTCCAGCCAACTTTTTTGCAAATTCAAAAATCGAAATAAAGCCTTTCTTGTCGTATAATTTGCGTCTAAAAACTTCCGGCAAAAGTCCTGCAAATCTTTGTCGCCAGATTCGTGCACGTTCGCCATATTGTTTGCAAAGATTGTATAGTCCATCATCGCTGACAGAAGCCATATTTTTCGTGCATGATCCAGAGATCGATACTGAATTATGGTTATGAAAAGAAGCGGCATTATTCATTCGCAAGTCGACGACGTTACCCTGAAATGATGGCTTACCTAAGATATTATCGCCTGAATTTGCCTTGCCTGATTGTATGATTTTTGTGTTCATAGGAGTAAAATTTAAGAGGTCTTTTATGTCTGAATAATAGCACGCACAAGCCAAAAATTCAACTTTTCCATGTAGCGAATTCTTAAAATCCATGTCACGATAAAACTCGTGTTTTTGGCTTAGAGAAGAGGCATAATCGAGTTGTCCTTCTAGGTAAATATTGTAAAATCGCACCAGGAATGCATGATGTTTTTTGCCAACACGAGCGACAAAACGACATCGTCCTTTCAGATAAACCAACATCGCACCAAGAATTCGTGGACTTTTGGTTTAGTTGAGGAAAAAAACAACCGTTTCCAGAGTGGTAGAGTATCAAATTTGTACCGTGTTCTTCTCTGAGAATTCTTTTTATTATAATTGGAAGGTCTTACCTTTTGAATGTGCCTCTCATTCCTTTCTCTTGTGCTGCTCTTTTCGTGTCTACTTCTGCGATTACAGCTTTGTCGTCGTCTACGTATACTGAGTGAATAAGTCGGACTGCTTCTTTGCATTTATCCGGATCTATAAGGAAAGAAAACCTTCTCTTTAGGATTGAGTGTGAAACTAGGTGAATATCTATTCCAGATGCTGTTAGTGTTGAGTATATTGAGCCCAAAACTCCAGGGTTTTTTATCAATTCGCTTCCTGTTACTGACACTGTTGCCTTGTCTTTGTGCCATTTGAAATCTTTAATTTCATATCTATCTCCATTGATATCAATTATGCTCAATGCTCTTTTTATTTTTCTGATTTTCCTCTTACATTCCTCTTGGTCTGCTTTGTCTTTTGGCAATGCGGTCGTGAATGTCATACTTGTTCCATCTGTTCCTATTTGGTCGACCGATAATCCTTCTTCTGCAAATCTTTCTGATATTGCTGCGGCAAATCCATCCTGATCAGCCATTTGTGCAAGATTGATTGTGATTGCGTGTATACGTGGATTGTCGACGATTGTTTTGAATAAATAATTTGTGACTACTTCTCCTGTTGTTACATTTGTTCCAAAATCAGGGTCAAATTTTTTGATATTTCTTATATGTAAATCAACTCCATATTCTGCGGCAAGAGCTAGCGCACCTACATTTATCAAACCACTTCCTGCAGAAGCGTTTTCAAGGGCTTCGTCGTTTGCAATATCAGGGTGAAGAATCGGTGTGTTTTTGCCTTCTTCAAGGTCTTTAGGGTTTGCGGTGTAGTATCCATCAACGTCTTTCCAAAATCTTGTTGCCGTCAAATCTTCGCCCATGTCTTTTAATGCAAGTGATGTATCTACAGCCATAATATCGCTATATCCTCGTCCTTGATGAGGAATCAATCCTTTTGGTGTTCCTCCGACATGTCCTCCCAAAATTCTTATTACATTTGATCTTGTTTCTGTCCTAAGTGCCTCTGTGATTCCTTTCTTTTTGGCTTCGTGTAGTCTTCTTCTCGTTATCGGACCTTGTTCTAATATTTCTTTATCTGCCGTCACATTTTCGAAATGATGGGCTTGTTTCCCTTCCTGTTCGAGATAAATATTCAAAAATGCTGCGGACATGTGTTCTCCAAAGCCAACAACTTGATCGCGAATTTCAAAAGAACCTTCTTTTGGCATTAATACATTCGAAGTTTGTTTGTGTGTCATCAGTGATTGCCTCAAAATCCCGAAATCTGTTTCGTATTTTGCTATGACTGCGGCCGCACGTTCTCCCGGGAAGAATTTTGCTATCATTTCGTCGTGTTTTGTCTTTGTTTGTGCAAAAGCGACATCGATGTCCGCTTCGGAATAATCTGTGCCGCTCAAACGATCCATTGCCTTTGTGAGAAGATCTGTAACTCCTTCAAATGCCGATACCACAAGAACCATATTCTCTTTGCGAGCTTCGAGTGTGTCGACGAGCTGTTTTACTACGTCCAGCTGCGACATATTGGCACCACCGATTTTATTTACAGTGGTTGGCTGTGTGATATTTGTATGTGATTCTGGCATTTGTGGAATTTTGATGTCGGATTACATTCTAGAATCCATGGCATCTAGATCACCAATGTGGCCTCCTCCTGCGTTTTTGCCAGCAAGTGTGTCTAGTCTTTTCTGAACGCCATCAACAACATCGTTTGCTGCGTCTGGAGCAACTGCTGATTCAGGCTTTGGGCTTTTAGAACGAAGTAATGCTGACTCCAATACACGTGAATATAACATCATTTTTGTATGAAAATTTGGCCATGAATTTGAATCTTCTGGTCTTTCTGCATAGTCGCCAGTTTTTTCAACCACAAATTGACCAATTAATGATCCGGCAGCATCAATTGAATCTGATGTAGGATTTTCTCCGATTAATTCCATATATATATCAACTATTCCTGATACTGCTGCTTCCTGTTGTGCTGTATTAACTACCTTTTTGTATTCATTTACTGCTGCTTGCAATTTTGCTGTCGAATCCGGCATTTGTTCTACTCCTTCAACTGGAGCTACTGGTGCTGTATCTATCATATATATTTTGTTAAAATATGAGACTATAAATTAGCACTACCGGTAAATTTGTCAATTTTAGTTTTTTTGTGGTATAATGTACGGATATATTTATATATGTTCTTAAGAAAATGGCGGAATCAGAATTACCATCAAAACCGGCAGAACAAGGATTTATAGCAAAGTCACTTGGACTTGATTCTATTGGTAAATCTCTAGGGATTGAGTCTTTTAGTAAGATTGTTCCGAGCTTGAAAAAAGCTATGGAGGTTGCGAGTAAAAATAAAGATGGTAGTTTCGTTGATAAAATTGGCATATTTTTGAGTGCACTTTCCGATGAAATGTCTAAACTTGATGGAGATAAAAAACAAATTGCCGCAGATACTACTTCAAAAGTGCAGGGAATTATCGCTGAAGCGCCAAAAAGTGCTCCTACTGGTGCACCTGCGGCTGTTGCCTCTGTTGCGACACCTTCCGCCGCTCCTGTCGCGGTTGCTAGTGCTGGTACTAGTGCTGAAAGAATTATGCCAAAAGAAATTCCTCCTCAACTTTGGAAGAAATATCTTGATAAACAAAGGGAACTTGTGCGAATGATTAAACCATCACTTGTTTCTATGATCCCATATACTCCTCCTACGAAAGAAATCCCTGCAAAAGGTAATATGCTCGCGATTGCTATAGCTGGAGATTGGGATGCGAAGTTGGCGTCTAGATATAAGGATACAAAAGACAAGATTGCTTATATGAAAAACAGCAAATCTCCAAATTTGGCTGAGTTTCAAAGTCATCTCAAGGATTGGGATATAGATCTTGTTTTGGGTGTTGGTGACATGAAACCAGACGTAGAAGGCCAACATGATTCTAGAAACTATGACAACTTAATAGATGGTGTCGCTAATGATTTGAAAGGGTTTAATAATGTTTCAAAAAAAGATGGACAAGCTATCGCGTGGGCGGCAATCATGGGAAATCATGACATAATTGAAATGGAAGGACGGAAAGTTGCATATCGTGACCTGACACCTCTTTTCAAAAAAAGTTTGGAAAATTATCAAGATATTCGTGTAGGTGGAAATGTCGAAGCGTTTAGTTTTCAGGCACAAAAAGATACTAATTTGACAATGATTTGTTTCAACAAAGGAACAAGATTTATTTCCGAAGATCAGATCAAATTTTTTGAAAAAACTTGCAAGGAAGCATCGGAAAAAGGTCATAGTGTAATGTTTGTAAATCATATTCCTCCATTTCAACATTCTTATGGTTGGGGACTTGCACATGAGGGAAAAGAAAGTGGAAGATCTTTGACTCAATTTGATCGTATTCAAAAAATTGCGAAAACTTATATCGAAAATAAAGGTAGAGCTTTTTATATTGTGAATGGCGATAATCACCTATCTAATGTTTATGGAAATACTATAGATCCAGGTGCACTTGCGGCGAATTATTGGTATCTGGATGATGGAGATGCAACTAATGGTAAAGGGAACTCTCAACTTCGATCAGTGCCTTCTTCTGCAGTTTTGCATATCGAAAAAAATACCGGTTTTATAAAAGGTGTTTATTTTAGAGATGTTAGATCCGGATTTAAAGATTCTCTTCCGGCTGACAAACATGCGCTTGCATGGGGAATAAACGGTCGTCCACAGGAATCTATGCTTGCTTCGAGATAAATCGCTAAGCCTCTATATTTCCACCCATATAATCGAAGTAACATTTTTCGCAGTAGACAATAAATTCACTGTCTGTTGGATAAGTACTTGTAAGATTTGTGTGACATTTATCACATGTTCTTTCGAAAAGTTGTTTTTTATTTCTTAGATTATTTCTTTTTTCACGTCTGCATTCCGGACAATTTAATGGTAATGGAAGGCCTTTCTTCTTATACAAAGCACTCTCCTGTTCTATCACAAGAAATTCTTTTTTACATTTTTTACATTCAAATTTTTTGCTTTTTTCTATCATTTTTTTGTAATTAACCTATGTGTTTCCACCAACAATCCAAACAATAAACAATATATTTAGTATCTGTTGGGTAAGTTGTTATCAATGTTTTTTTGCATGAATCACATGTATTTTTGTACATTTTTCTATCATTCCTTAGTACAGATCTTTGTTTCATTCGACATGGGAAACAATAAGGTGGATATACTATTTTCTTTTCTTCGTAGAATTTTATTTCTTGAGGAGTTAGTTCAAAATCATTTTCACAAATCAAACATTTTCTTTTTAGGTCTTTATTCTCAACGTGTTTTTTGGCTTGTTTGAGATCTTTGTAAATCGAGTCATGTATCGTATATATTCCGTTTTCCAAAAGTATTTTCTTTATTTCTTCTGTCGTTTTTTTGTAAAAATCTTCTTCGACTTCCTCATTTAAAATATAAAATTTTCCTGTTTTGTGATGGATATAATTACATCCAAAAAGATGATCTCCCTCAATACAGTTCACACAATATTCACAATCTTTTAGCTGACTTCCCCAGTAGATATGTTGGCAATTAAAAAGATAATCTACGTATGCACAGTCGTAGCATAATTCCAAAACTGTAGGCACGGGACCGCAGTCGTAACTGTCATTTGTTCCTTTGTCGAGGTTTGCTTGAACGATATATCCGCTATCTTCTGTATGACGTGTGTCGAAAGAATGAAAACAGTTTTTGCTATGATAAATGTAATCTCCTGTACAGTTTTGAGTGTCCAATTGATGAGTGAACATTCTAGGAATTTTTCTTTTTAGATCTTCCGTTTTTTTAGCAATAACTTCCAAAGTTTTTTCATCACTTAGATTTAGATTTTTCAATGCTTCTTCGTATTTTTCTTTCGTGTATTGTTCGTTAAAAATGCAATATTGCTTATCTCTAAGCCCTACACACCCTACACAATTTTTACATCTTCTTACATCATAACAAAAGCTTATGTCGTTTCCATTGTTACAATCCTGACAAAAACTTGCGTTGTAGCAATTGTTACAGTCAGTACATTCATAACAAAGTTCGCAGTTTTCACAAAAAGTACAATCTACTGAATCATTTAAAACACGGCCATCCTCACAATAATAGGCATTACGGCTATTTCCTGTGTTGAAACACATATAACAGTCTTTCGACATTGTTAATATGTCTCCGTACTCACAATTTTCGCTACCACGTGTCCATGATCCACATTGTGGAGATTTTGCATATAACTCTCTGAAGTCCTGAATAAAAGTCGATGAATTTATCATTACTGCTTTTCTTTATAGGAAAAGTGTACTAAAAAAAGCCCTTCATATAAAGGGCTTTTTAATTGTTCTTATAGTAGAAAACTATCTTGTAACACTGATAACTTTTGCAAGCTCAGCTGATGGAGCTGCTACAGTTACTCTTCCTTCTGCAGTTTTTAGAATTGTGTATCCTGTATTGTAAGCTGTGCAATCTGTGTACGCTGCATCTGCTGCAGTAGGATCAAATGGCATAGCTGCCATATATGTTGGAACTAGGTCAGTACAAATATCGATTTGTCCTACTCCGCTACCAACAACTGTAGCTACAGCTGTAATTGCTGCTGGAAGTGTTCCACGGTTATCGATTGCTGATTGATGAACTGCGTTCAATAGTGCCTGAACGTCTGAACTTCTCTGAGTATTGTTTGCTTGAGAGATTTGTCTTGCCGGATTAATAGCAATGATAACGATAGCTGCCAAAATCGCGATAATGACAACTACTAGAAGTACTTCAACTAATGTGAAGCCCTTTCTGTTGAGGATCTTTTTCATAGGAAAAGATAGGTTATTTAGTGAAACTCCCACGACCTTACGGTCGGGGATTTTCTAAGGAAAAATTAAAGATTTAGCAGTAATTTTACCCCAAGGATTGTTCCGAGGATTATGAACGCTGTTTTGATAAATTTATTCCCTTTGTGTTTTGCATATTTTGAACCGGTGTGTGTGCCAATTATTCCGCCAACTACTGCCGCAAACATTATCCAAAAATCAAAATATCCCTGTCGAATATATAAAATTGTTGCAAAAGTTACCCAAGAAAATCCTATCGCCAAGTAATATCCAAAGGCTGTAATGAGATCAAATCCCCTGCTGTATGACGTTGCAATTGCGAAGATTATTCCATTTCCTGAGCCAAGAATACTTTCATAAAATCCCATGAAAAAAGCCAAAGGATATGACAATATTTTTCTTACAAGAGAGATTTTTTGTATTTTTTTTAATCCGAGGTTTTTTTTGAAATAAGTGTATATAACAAAAATTATGATGGCCATTCCCATTATAAATTTGAGAGTTCGTTCGTTAAGATTTAGCACAAATTGTACACCAAAATATGTTCCGATCATTCCTATCAAAGCGAAAGCGATCAAAAATCCCCAATTTATTTTTTGACCTTTCAAATAATTATATGCGCCAAATGGTGAGCTAAAGGAACAATATATTTTGTGAGTCGCTATTGTTAATGGCATTGGAATTCCTGCCCATAGATACATCGGAAGAGTCACTATTGATGATCCAGCGCCAGAAATTACGCCTAAAAAAGTTCCGACTAATGTGGCAAAAAATACGATAATTGGAGTGACCATTTGTAAAATTTAGTATGGACGAAGAATATCAAATACATTAAAAAAACACTACCTTTTAACAGATAGTGTTTATTTTAGTTGGCGATTTAAGCCTGTTCTTCTTCAGAACGTTGAACGTTAACAGCGTTTAGTCCTTTTGGAGACTCTTCTATTTCAAAAGTGAGAGTATCACCTTCTTGTAGTTCGTTGAATGTTACTCCAACTAGAGAATTGCTGTGAAAGAATAAATCTTTCTGAAGACCTTCTCCTGTGATAAAGCCGAAGCCTTTATCTGTGATCTTTTTGATCTTTCCGATCATAAGTATTGACGTTAAAATATTAGATACAAAGGATTTTTGGTCGTTTGCTAAATGTAATTTAACATTAATTCTAACACCTTGTCAAATCTCGTTTTGCTGAAGAGTTTGAGGAAGAGGCAGATTGTTAATAAAAATCATAAAATTTGACTATCCCCGTCTTTGTTTGTGACATTAAGTTTGTAATTTATTTTAATCCTATGGAAAATCCTATCAAAGTTTTATTGGCGGAAGATGACAAGTTGTTGAGCGAAGTTTTTACTAGAGATTTAGAGAATGCTGGATATCCCGTCATTCATGCTTTTGATGGAGATGAAGCCCTTTCTTTAGCTAAATCAGAACATCCAGATGTTATTTTATTAGATATTATAATGCCTAATAAAAATGGGTTTGAGGTTCTAAAAGAATTACAAGAAAATGAAATATTAAAAAATATTCCTGTTATCGTACTTTCAAATCTTGGAGAAAAAGAAGATGTAGATGCGGCTATCGGTCTTGGAGCAAAATCCTTCCTTGTAAAGTCCGACTCAAGTATGAATACCATCGTCGCAAAAATACAGGAAGTTTTATCCCCTGTTTAATTTAAGCGGCGTCCTTTTGTTTTTCTTTTGAATCAAACTTGTCCGATCTTACGACTCCTCCAAGTTTTTCGCCTACCCTTACTGGTTTCCCTTTATGGAAAGTAGTATTTAACTCGGCTGCGATCAATCTGTAGTCAGGTTTACCGCAGAAGTGTGCTCAGCAACGAGTTTTTCTGCAATTGAATATACGCGTTTTACTGCTTCTCTCCTCCTGAAGTCAATTTGTTCTCCTGAAAGTTGTCCTTGTTCCACCATAAAAATTTGCATAAATAAACGGACAGCTAGAATAACAGATTTGAGCGGATTTATAAAGTGCTAAGGTAATGCGGTTAGAGTCGGTTCTCTTCCAGCCAGCCATTAAGCGCTTCGTAAAACTTACCGCTTTCCTTCATATCTTCTAAAATAGCGTCTTTATTCATAGTATGCGATAATTCGTGTTTTTTTTGCGGAGGAAAAATTTCTGTTGGTTTTACTGCTATTTCAGTATTTGTTTTACCATTCCATTCATTCACAGTGAATATATTTTTTAAACCTATGTCCCAACTTGCGTCCAAAATTACCCATTTATTATTCAAGAATATTTCTAAAAATAAATGTTCACATTCATCCTTGTGTTGGATATTTAATATTTTTTTTGGAATGTTCAATGAACTCCATGAAAAAGAGCATACTCGATATCTGACCTTATATCCTGTTTTTGTTAACAAATTGAAAAGTCTTTTGTGTTTTTCGTCACAATCCATTGATGGATCATCCGTAGAGGTTGGAATTCTAAATTGAATATCTCTAATTTTATTGAAAATTTCTATTAAATTCATAATTCGCAAATAGTATTTAGTTCACTCTTAATATCCTCTAACAACAAATCGAATTTATCGAATCCTGAGTTCTTATTAAAATGGCTTGCTCCTTTGACTAGAACGGACACGACGCCTAACTTCTCTGACAATTTCTCTGATTCACTTGTTGGAATATATGGATCATTGTCAGAATGATAGAGATGGAAATTACCACCATCATATTCGCTAAAAACTTTTTTCCAACTGTTAAGAGATTGATTCTCCGGAGTGGGAAATTTCGGAACAAAAACTTTATGGCCCAATTTCTCCAGCTCAACCTTTAGCCAAGGAAACCAGTTTTCGTCCGGATTGCCGTATGAACCATGAATGATAAAAATGTTTGACATAGTTTGCGTAAATTATGCATTAATTTACCATAAGTGTCTATCACGTTTCTGGCGTAGATCTGGGAATCTTGGTTTTCTACTCTGCAATTTAAAGAAATAAGGGAAGGCCTTGGATTCTAGATTATCAATCTTCCGACTTGATAGATTATGAAGCATATTGTCCATGCAAGGGCTGTAGGATAAAGGAAACTAATTATTGCCCATTTTTTGCCAAATTGTTGATTCATTGTGGCTATTACAGGAATACATGGAGCGTAAAGTAAGATGAAAATTAATAAAATTATTGCTATAAATGGATTAAATGCCGGATCGTTTTGAAGTGAATGGATCAATCCTTCTGTTGAAACCGTTTCTAGTGAATATAAGATCCCAAATGTTGAGATAAACACTTCTTTTGCTCCTAATGCCCCGAATAACCCTGTTACTATCCTCCAGTCAAAGCCAATTGGTTTAAAAATTGGTGCTATCGCCATGCTTAGTTGGCCGGCATAAGACTCTTGAATTTTTGGAGGGACATTGTTTATTTGAGGAAAACTGAACAATATCCAGATTAAAATTGAGAAAGGAAGGATTATTTTCCCAGCTTTTATAGTGAAACTTTTCAATGGATCCCATATTGAAATCCAGAGATTTTTCATTTTTGGTATTTTATATTCTGGAAGAATAATTGGCGCAGTTGAAATTTCACCTTTTACAAATTTACTAAAAATTGCACCTGTTAAAAATGCAAAGAAAATCCCGAGAATATATAATCCAAATAAAATTGTTCCTCTCCATTGTTCTTCAAAAAAAGCTGCGATTAGAAGAGTGAATACCGGTAATGTTGCGCTACAACTCAAGAACGGAATCATCATCGCTGTCACTATTTTTTCTCTTCTAGTCTTTAGATTTCTTACTGCCATAATAGCTGGAACATTGCAGCCATATCCCATTATCAATGGGATCATCGATTCTCCACGTAATCCGACTATTTTCAAAGTTGATTTGAAAAGATATGAAACACGATTTAAATATCCGGTTTGTTCAAGGATCGACAAGAAGAAAAATAAAAGAATTATCAGTGGCAAAAATACCAACATTGATCCAATTCCTCCGATCATTCCATCTATAATTAATGACTTCCACCAAACAGTGGGAATCATTCCGGTAAGTATCCCTTTAAGTAGCACAATTCCCTTGTCTATCCAGTTCATTGGAATCGATCCTATAGTAAAGATTGCTTGAAAAATCAACCACATTAACAAAAAGAATATAGGGATACCTATAAATTTGTTTAGAAGAATTTTATCTGTTGTGCTTTTAATCATAAAAATTTTCACTAATATTAACAGGTCTGTTTGTGCATGAACAGACTTATTCTGGAGCGAGTAACGAGAATCGAACTCGTGTTTCGACCTTGGCAAGGTCGCGTAATAGCCATTATACCATACTCGCACTGTCTTATTGTATTTCAAAAGATGCGGAGGAATAATAATTATCATTCCTCCGCCGGTCAACTTCTTTTTAGTTCTTGTGAATTCTTCGAACAGATTGTGTTCCATCTACAAGTTCATCATCGATTCCTCCTCCTGATTGAGTCACAGTTCCTTGTGTCAAAAGGGCTTTTCTTGAGAAATTGTATCTTCCTTGATCATCAACTTGCATCAATTTTACCTTTATAACATCACCTAATTTCACTACGTCTTCAACTTTATTTACTCTCTTAGTATCAAGTTCTGAAATATGAACTAGTCCTTCTTTTCCTGGAACGAATTCCACGAATGCACCAAAGTCCATAACTCTTGTTACTTTTCCTTCGAATGTATCACCAACTTTTGGGATATATGTAAGTTTTCCGATCCAATCCAAAGCTTTGTTTCCTTTTTCTTGGTCTGGAGCTGTAATTGTAATAATTCCTTCATCGCTGATCTCCATTTCAACTTCACATTCTGCTGTAATTCTTTGAATTGTTTCACCACCTTTTCCGATGATAATTCTGATCATATCCGGATCAACTTTTACCGTCATAATAAGTGGAGCATATTTTGAAAGATTCTTTCTTGGTTCCGGTAATGCCTCAACCATTTTAGCCATGATGAAATCACGACCTTCTTTGGCTTGTGCAAGCGCATTCTTAAGCAATTCAATTTGTAGTCCTTTGATCTTGATATCCATTTGAAGAGCTGTGATTCCATCACGTGTTCCAGTGACTTTGAAATCCATATCTCCAGCGAAATCTTCCATTCCTTGAATATCTGACAAAATTTTGTAAGCACCTGTCTCTTTATCAGAAACAAGTCCCATCGCAATTCCTGCAACAGGCTTTTTGATAGGCACACCTGCACACATCAATGAAAGTGTAGATCCACAAACTGAAGCCATTGAGCTTGATCCGTTACATTTGATAATTTCAGAAACCAACCACATTGTGTATGGAAAATCTGCTTTATCAGGAAGTACTGGGATTAAAGCTCTTTCAGCTAAATCTCCATGTCCGATTTCACGTCTATTTGGACCACTCATACGTTTGATTTCTCCAGTTGCGTATGATGGAAAATGATAATGATGCATGTAATTCTTCACTTTGTCTCTGTCCATTGTGTCCACAATTTGCGCATCTGTAGGCCCTCCAAGTGTTGTGATTGTAAGAGCTGTCGTTTCTCCTCTTTGGAAAATTGCTGATCCATGAGTTCTTGGCAAAACGTCCAAAACGATACTAATAGGACGAACTTCTGTAAGTTTTCTTCCGTCTAAACGAATTTCTTTTTCAAGAATATTTTTTCTCATATTCTTCTCCATCAATTTGTTTAGAATTTCTGCGATTTCTTTTCCTGAATATGTTTTTTCTTCGATTTCTTTAACAAAATGTGCGAAAAGTTTGTTTTCGATTGCATGAATTTTAGCTTTAACTTCTTTTTTTGTTGTTCCAGAGATCGAGTTTAATTCTTCAACTGAAACTTGTTCTGCAACTTTTGCGATAAGTTCTTCGTTTGCAACATGCAAAACAGGAAGTATTTTTTCGATTTCAAATCCTTTTACATAATCCAATTGGAATTGGCAAATTTCTTTGATGTATTTATGTGCTTCTGCAAGGGCTTCTAGCACAACTTCTTCTGTAACCTCTTTCATTCCCGCTTCAACCATTGTGATGGCATCAAGCGTTCCTGCAACGATCAAATTCATCTGACCTTCGTCACATTCTTTATATGTAGGATTGATAATAATTTTTCCGTCTTTGTATCCAACTCTTACTGCTCCTAAAGGTCCTTCGAATGGCGCACCACTCATCAAAAGAGCAACTGAAGCGGCATTCATGGCTGTTGTAGCTGGATCAACTTCTAGATCCGCTGAAAGAGCACTACATATAAGTTGTACTTCGTTTGTTGTTCCTTTTGGGAAAAGTGGACGAACTGGTCTGTCGATCATTCTTGAGATCAAGATCGCATTTTCTGAAGGTCTTCCTTCACGTTTAATAAAACGGCTTCCTTTGATTTTTCCGGCCGCATACATATTTTCTTCGTAATCAACGGTCATAGGAAAAAAGTCTGCTCCTTCTAGTCCTTTTTCATTCATCAAGGCATTTGCCATGATAACTGTGTCTCCAAGAGAGACTATCGCACATCCGTTTGCATACGACGAAATTGGGGAATTCGTAATCTTAAATTCTCTCCCCGCAAGAGTCATAGTACTTGTTTTTGGTTCCATATTTTTTGGGTTATGGAGATATAATACCCAAATGGAACCTTCTTTAAGTTACAAGGTTTAAGAAAACGACTATTCGTTTACTTGAATCTTGCTACTTAATCCGAAGAACTTCCGATCTGGGGTAAGTGAATTTTTTAAAGAACGTTTTTTGCCGAGAGTCGGCGAATTACTTTCTTAGCTTCAATTCTTTTAGAATATTCTCGTAAGCGTCTTTATCATGGAGTCTCATATAGTTAAGGTGTTTTCTCCTTTTTCCTACAAGACCGATAAGACCTCTTCTTGAATGATCGTCCTTTGTGTGGGCTTCAAGATGTTCTGAAAGTTCGTTGATTCTTTCTGTCAAAACGGCAATTTGCACGCGTGACGAACCAGTGTCTTTCTGATGTACACCATATTTTCCAATGAGGACTTTTTTCTTTGCGCTGTCCATGATTTTCGAGTAAAAATGTATATAAAATTGATAGCGGATGTTAGTTTACACAAAAAAATTGATTTTGGCAAGAGTTAATGTAAAATGATCTCCATGGATTATAAAAAAATAATAGTTGATTCGTGGATTTACACCCAAAGTAATAAAAAACTTATCATTTGGTTTGGGTTTATCCCTTCATTATTAACGACCACTGTTGGCATCTGTACGATCGCTTATCAGATTTTTGCATTCAAGAAATCTTATATTTTTGGAGACGAAGAAGGCAGTGCCCTTAAAGATGTTATCGGATTTATGTGGGATTTTATTAACACTCATCTTACTTGGACTGTTCCTATGATTGTTATTGCAGCAATTTTCGGTGTTTTATATTTCCTTTTCCCTACTCTTGCAAGAGCTGCATCCCTACAAATGATAGCGAGAAATCGAAGCGGACAAGAGGCCTCTATAGGTACAGGTTTAAAATACGGGATAATGTCATTTCTTCAATTGTTTGAATATCATATGATCATCAAGACGTTTTCATTTTTCTCCTTATTAACAGAGATGTCGTTTGTGGTTAGAAATCTTGGACCAGTGCTTTTCAAGCTTCTATTGCCCGTTTTCTTGATTATGATAATTATAAGTTTCGCACTTACTCTTCTATTCACTTATACCGATTTCTTTATTGTTATCGATAGTAAGGGTGTTTTTGATTCAATGAAGGCCAGCGCAAAATTGGTCGTATTGAGTTGGAAACACACATTTTTGATCACCATCCTTATGATCCTTATTGGTGTCAGGATTTTCATACAGGCTATAATGGTTTTTGCCATACCAGCTCTTATCATTGCTGTTAGCGGATATATCGCTACCGTTACACTTCCTGCCACTGGACTTATCGTTGGAGGAATTGTTGGTTTGATATGCCTATTTTTGGCCTCTTATCTAAATGGTGTTATCGATATATTTTCATATACCGTTTGGACTTATACATTCCTAGATTTGACTTCAGAAAAACATCTTTCTGCCAGAGAATCAATAACTGATTAAATTAGCAGGTCTTAAGTGTTGACGTATTGCCTTTTTTATTGTATAATAGATGTGTAGAAATAAAAATAAACAATATAAATGGCACATCTGTCACAGAATAGAAAAATAGCGTTTTCGGCTTTCGGGCTATTTCTTGTTTCCTTCTCTATGATGGCTTTGTTCTTGAAAAGCAGTGGCGATCTTGGGCACGGAGAAGCCAATGTTTTAGGGGCTCATGAAGCTGGAACTGAGGCAAGCGCAGAAGTGAAACCTACTGAAACTACAGACTTCGCAAAAATTGTTGGAGAAACAAATGATCCTGTTCTTGTAACTAATGCTGAGGGAAAAGTTGAATATTCAAATGAAAAATTTTGCAATATGATTTCTGTAAAATGTGAGAAATTCCAAGGTATTTTGTTTTTTGATTTCATTAATGCAAAAGATCTTTCTGGATTTGTTTCAACTCATGGAAAGCTTTTTCAAACTGGAGAAAATATTGACGGAATTGGACCATATAGACTTCTGAAAGGTAAAAGTGAAATCATAGTTTTGTTTGACGCTAAGCCTTTAGCTAAAGATGGAAAAGTTTTTGCAATTTCGCTACATGTGAAAGATATTACAGATAAAGTTAATGAATTGAATAAAGATAAATCAGTTGTCCCTACTTCAGGAAATCCTCAGGAGAATAAGGATTGGATTGAAAATATTTATCCAAATTTAAAGGGAATAAAGGATAGCACAGATATAAAGCTTATGGTGAATAAGCTAGGTTAAGGCTTTTTCTTGATTGAATACTCATATCCGAGTAGAATTTTGCTTGGTTTTTTAAATATAAAATTTTATGTATAAACTTTATGTATAAGGCACGAGAAATTGAACAGAAATGGCAGAAAAAATGGAAAGAAAGCGGACTCTTTAATACAAACCTGAAATCGAAGAAACCGAAGTTTTATAATCTTACGATGTTTCCATATCCATCCGGAGACAAACTTCACATAGGACATTGGTATAATTTTTCGCCTGTGGATAGCTATGGAAGATATATGAGGATGAAAGGGTTTAATGTTCTTCAACCAATGGGATTTGATAGTTTTGGGCTTCCTGCTGAGAACTATGCAATCAAAACTGGCGTACATCCAAAAATCAGTATTGCGAAAAATATCGAATATATGATCACTCAATTGACTGAAATGGGTGCCATGTGGGATTGGGATAAAAAAGTCATTACTTCTTCACCTGAGTATTATAAATGGACTCAATGGATTTTCTGTAAACTTTATGAGAATGGCTTGGCTTACAAGAAAAATGCACCTGTAAATTGGTGTCCTTCTTGCCAAACTGTTCTTGCAAATGAACAAGTAAAAGATGGGGCTTGTGATCGATGTAAGAGCGACGTTACAAAGAAAGATTTGAGCCAATGGTTTTTCAAGATAAGCGATTATGGCGATAAACTTTTGGATTATGAAGGCTTAGATTGGCCTGAAAAAACGATTTTGATGCAGAAAGACTGGATCGGAAAAAGTTCAGGATGTAATATAAATTTTCCACTTGAAGACAACAGCGATGTTTTGACTTGTTATACAACTCGTGCGGATACAATTCATAGTGTTACTTTTGTCGTTGTTGCGCCTGAACATCCACTTGTAGATGATCTTGTTCAAGGAACAAAATACGAGAAAGAAGTAAGAGAAATGAGAGAAGAAATCAAAAAACAAACTCTTATAGAAAGAGCTTCTGTTAGCGGGAAAGATAAACTTGGATGTTTCCTTGGGAAATACGTAATCAATCCTGTGAATGGAGAAAAAATTCCAGTTTATATGGCGAGTTTTGTTTTGATGTATGGAACTGGAGCCGTTATGGCGGATGCACATGATCAAAGAGATTTTGAATTCGCGAGAAAACATAATATTCCACTTAAGTTTGTGATTTCTGCTGATGGCAATGAAATAAATCCTGATGATTTCGAAGGAGCTTATATCGAAGATGGAATTTTGTTTAATTCCGGAGAATTCAGTGGAATGAATAATCGCGAGGCTCTGCCAAAAATAATGGATTATATTGAGAAGAAAAATTTCGGAAATAAAACTGTGAATTTCAAACTTCGTGATTGGCTTGTCTCAAGACAAAGATATTGGGGAGCGCCGATTCCTGTTGTTTACTGCGATAAATGTGGAGAAGTTTTGGTTCCTGAAAAAGATTTACCTATCGTTTTGCCTGATGATGTGGACTTCAATCCGAGTGGAGACGGGAAATCCCCTCTTGAAAAACATGAAGAATTCAAAAACTGTAAATGCCCAAAATGTGGAGGAAAAGCGACGCGCGAAGTTGATACTATGGATACTTTTGTTTGTAGCAGTTGGTATTACTTGAGATATCCTTCAAGTCATTTTGATGATAAGGCATTTGATAAGGCAACCACTAAAAATTGGCTTCCTGTGGACATGTATGTCGGTGGGCCTGAACATGCTTGTATGCATTTATTGTATGCGAGATTTATAAATATTGTTTTAAATGATCTTGGATATATTGATTTCAAAGAACCTTTTAAGCATTTAGTTCATCAAGGAATGATTACGAAAGATGGGGCAAAAATGAGTAAATCGAAAGGAAATGTTGTAGGTCCAGATGAATTTGTTGAAAAATATGGAAGTGATGTTTTCAGGATGTACTTGATGTTTATGGGACCTTTTACGGATGGTGGAGATTGGAATGATAAAGGAATTACCGGTATCGCCAGATTCACAGAAAAATTTTGGAATTTGATAAATGAGGGAAGTGAAGAAGTTTTGGATAAAGATTTACTTAAGAAAAATTTACATAAACTTATCAAAAAAGTTGGAACAGATATCGAGATTTTTCATTTTAATACAGCCGTTTCTTCGTTTATGGAATTTTTGAACTTTGTCGTGAAGAATGGAATCGATGCAAAATCAAAAAAAGTTTTGGTTCAATTGATCGCTCCTTTAGCTCCACATCTTGCAGAAGAATGCTGGGAAGTTTTGGGTGGTAAATTTAGCGTAGTTGATAGTGAATGGCCTGAATATGATAATGCATTGACTATCGACGATACGGTGAAAATCGGAGTTCAGGTAAACGGAAAAGTTCGTGGCGAAGTTGAAATTTCAAAAGACGCCAGCAAAGAAGAAGCGCTTGCCGCTGCACGTTCACAAGAAAATGTGGTCAAATATCTAACTGAGGGCAAAGTAGTAAAAGAAATTTATGTCCCCGGCAAGATTATAGGATTTGTGGTGGGTTAATTATTCTGGTAATTTATCAACAGTTAGTGTTATTGCGCCTTCACCTGGCACGTTTATTTTTGTGACATTAATTGTCAGTGGATTTTTTGCTGTGTATTTTGTTAAATCTGATTCTAAATTTTTACCATTTTTATCGACTAGCATAAATCTTCCCGCCTCATATCCTTGCATACTTGGAGGTAATTTTATTTTGTCTTCCTGTGAAATATAGAAAAATATTTGCTTTTCATTGTAGTATTCTCCCCATTCCATCCATCCTTTAATTGCCGCTTTCCCTTCGTAAGACATTCCGAAATCACCGTGTACTGGCATTCCTGTTGTCAATTTCCATTTCGAATCTTTGTATGTATAACTAATCTCATTTTTGCAATTTCCTATGTTTGTAACTTCATTTTCTTTTGTTTCGCTTGTGTATGGCATTATTTTGTCACAGAGTGATTTGTCTTTTAATCTCATTGCAAGTATCCAGTAGCAAGATGCCTGATCTTTTGAGCCTTTTGTTATCTCATCACATACTATGCTATCTTCCTTTGTTTGAGTTTCAAGCATGTACATATACTCCCATAAAAATTCATTTTTTATTTCAATGTTTTTCATTTTTTTTGCTATTTCTATTGTGCATTTCCTTTCATCTTTTTTATCACATTTTAGTTGTTCCCCTCTTGCCTCCCCCAATTGCTGTTGTCTTCCGGAGAGCGGGATTTCTTTTTGAATCTCCTGTGTTGAGTTTGATCCTTCCGTTTGTAAGGATGGAGTTTTTACTGTTGCACAAGCCGTCAAAAGTAAAATTGATATTGGGATTATGAGAATTTTCTTCATATTTTTTGGGGTTAATTATTAATTAACCTATATTACACTTCTGTCAGATTTTGCAAGCATTTTCTGTCGTTGAAAACATAACGACACTTTTTTTATGCGTTTTTTGTGTAAAGAAAGCCAAAGAAATTTTTCTAAAATTTTATTTGTTTGATTTTTTTATTTCTGAGTTATTTTGGAGTTGCTAGATTTGGCTGGTAGATGCGCGGATCTCCTCTGATTCCCCGCATTTCGCTGAATCGATTTCATTCCTGTGAATGTTCTGCGATGAACTGTTCACGAGATGTTCTTTGACATCTTGGTTTAGTTTGATTTGGTTGATTTGAAAGGACTTCCGTGGAATGTTCCACGGAGGCAAGAACTGCAACAGCAAGAGAAAGGAGACATCATGCGTTCTATCATTTTCGTCGTCATGGCCGTGATCCTCTCGTTCGCTTCGGCGTGCGAGATCTCGGAATCCATCAACAACTTCAACAACGAGGAGGTGACCAACTCCGACAGCGTCAGCTACGAAACGAGTGACAACCCGATCTACAGCGTCGAGTCGTTCGCGCTGAGCAACGTCGCGACCGACTTCAAGGTTCCGCTCGACCCCGAGTACAAGTGGGAAGTGACCCAGTCGTGGGCGAGCCACTGCAAGCTCTGCAACTACAAGGGCTACGGCAAGAACAACGGGACGAAGGCGGATGTCTGTACGTGGAGCCATTCGACTTGCTCCTATTGTAAGTACGGCTGGGACTTCAGCTTGCCCGGCAACAATGACGAGGGCAAGTCTGTGCTGGCAACCGCCGAAGGCATCATCAAGAATGCTGGATCGAGCAATTCGTGGGGCAACTACGTTGTCATCGATCACGGCAACAACATCTGCTCGCGCTACGCGCACATGCAGGACAATTCCATCACCGTGAAAAATGGCGATGGCGTGTGCCAAGGCCTCATCATCGGGAAGGTCGGAAATACCGGATCCAATTCTACCGGTCCGCATCTTCACTTCCAGTTCGAGAACTGCAAGGACAGCAAGCCTATCGCCAAGAGCTTCACTGACGGCAACGGTGTTCCGATTTGTGTCATGGGTGATGACATCTCCGATTCCAAGGGCAATTACACTGCTCTCAAGCTGACGAACAAGCCGAAGGAATCCTGCAGTCTCATCGCCGAGTTTGCCAAGCAGAAGTTCAACAATGGCGCGACTCTTCCTGTTCCCGGCATCAAGTCGGTTACGTGTGGACCTCTTCCTAGTTGCCCGCTCATCACGAGCTGCAATGCTGAGAAAAACCACGTCTTCTCTGATGACAAATCTCTCAACTCCTCTGTCCGCAATGCTGCGCAGTATCTCTACGGAGAATGCGCACTCAACGGCAAGGACGATGGAGGTCTTCATCAGAGCGACGTCATGACCAATGCCGAAGGACTCAAGGTAGCGATGTACCTCTTCGGCCAAGTGAGTGACTGTGGAAGCAACAACTCCTATGTGCCATTTTCCGACGTGAAAGCGACGGACTGGTACTATCCACTCGTGGCTTGTGGGCTACAGAAAGGCATCGTCGACAACGGCGCTCTGCTCTTCTGGGCAAACAGTTCCTTGAGCTTCCAGACTGCGGCGAAGTACCTCGTGAAGTCGGCTGAAAAGGCCGGAGTCATCACGGTGAAGAATCCCTCAAAGGGAAGCTTCTCCAAGATTCCGTACGATCATCCGGCTTACAAGTACGTGGAGACTCTCTATGCCTACGCGGCCGTCGACACGAACTTCACCTCGTACTACCCCGAAACTTCCATCACTCGCGGTCAGTTTGTCAGGATGGCGGCGAATCTTTCGCCGTGCTACTGCGACAATATCTCGTGCGATGGCGGTTGCAAGTGTGACCAGATGAATTTCGCCTGCGCCAATTCCTCTTCCGGCAGCGATGTCGGCGGTGGTGTGACAAGCGGCTCAAATGGTGGGACTTCTGGTAGTTCGAGTGGTTCTGATGGTTCTGGTTCGAGCAGTGCCGATTCCTGTGGTGGCTGTCCGTCTGGATTCTTCTGCAACTCCAAGAACTTCTGCCAATGCATGCCGAACTGCTTCAATGATCCATGCGGATCCAATGGCTGTGGCGGAATTTGCAATGCTTGCCCCTCTGGCTCCTCGTGCAATGCGAGTGGGAAATGTCAGAAGGACTGCGTTCCCAACTGCTCCGACAAGACCTGTGGAAGCAATGGTTGCGGTGGCACATGTGGACTTTGTCCCGTCGGGCTTTCGTGCAATCCTTCAGGACAGTGCGCTACGCCGTCTTCTACCTGCAAACCGATCGACTGCACCGGAATTCTGTGCGGTCCTGACGGCTGTGGTGGACTCTGCAACAACTGCAAGAACGGTGCGAAGTGCACTGCCATGTCGATTCCCAATCTCCCCTCCAAGTACTTCTTCTTCTGTGGCCCTCCCTCCAAGTAAAAACCCAAACAACATTCCAAGGTGTGAAGGGGGCGCTGAAATATGCGTCCCCTTTAGCCTGCAAAAATTTGCATGTATTGATGATAAAGATTTATAATGAGTCCATGCGAAAAGCTTTAGGATTCACCCTCATTGAAATTCTACTTGTTATCACTGTAATTGGAATTCTTTCTGTTGCAGCGCTTTCATCTTACTTGAATTCAACACAAACTTTTGCTTTTATTTCTGCATATAAAGACATTGTCGCGATTTTGCGTGAACCGAGATCTTATGCAGTGGCAAGCCAAACTGTCGGTGGCGTAGCGGTTCAGAGGTTTGGAGTAAAAATCGCACCTGACAATGGCGCTGGAATTGATTTCACTGTTTTTGCTGACAATGGCGCAAAACCTTTTGAGTTAGACGGTGATGGAAGTGATGGAAGCGATAAAATTTATTCCACAAAAGAAATAGATACTCTTTCTGGAAATCCAGCTAAGCCTTATGTTTTTACGAAAGATCTTACCGTTTCAACAATGGCTAACACTAACATTAGTTTTCCAATTTATCTCTTTTACGAGACTGGCACTGGAAATCTTATTGTTTACGGGAAACAAGGAACTAATGAAAAATATTTATTCTCCGCTGCTGAAATGAGATATTTGTCATTTATTTTTTGGCAGAAAGGCACGAGTTTTTCTAAATATATAACTGTTTTTCAAACTTCAGGAATTGCTGAAGGATCCGATATAAAACCAACATTATGATGAAATTTTTTGTGGCAAAAAAAGGGTTAGTTCTTGCGGAAGCTATTGTCACTATTTCGATTTTGGTTACATGTGCACTTGTTGCTGGGGCTATGTTTACAGATGCAACCACTTCAACTGCGGTTTCAAAAGATTTTTTGATTGCGAATGGCCTTGCGATTGAGGGTGTAGAAGCGGTTAGAAATATTGTTGCGACAAATAAAATGCTTGATCCAAATGATCCAACATGTTGGCGTAGAGTTAATCCTGCAGTTGAGAATTGTGTTGGAGTCGCGACAGCTGGTTTGAATTATATTCCGGAAGAACAGGCTGATAACTCACAAACAAGAGGGAAATGGCTTCTCGCAGCCGGTGAGGTGACCGATCTAGATTTATCAAAAGGTGCTCCTGCGAATACTTCTTATCTTCTTTACATAAATAACACATCAAAATTTTATAGAAGTATAAAATTTTCTCATGCAGATGATACTTATGCAACTTTTGAAGTTAAGGTCTCGTGGTTTGAAGGGGTAAAACCTTGGAGTACTTCTACAGTTGTAGACATTATGAATCAATAATTATTATTTTGTGATAAAAAGATTTAAACAAATTTTGAAAACTGGTGGCGTAACTTTGGTTGAAGTGCTTGTTGCTACGAGCCTTTTCGCTGTTGCTACTATTGTTGCTGGAGATATTTTGGTGAGCAATGTTCAGCTAGAAAAAAAGACAAGTATTCAAAATACATTGGCGGCAGAAATGAGAATAATCCTGCAACAAATTTCTTCCGAAATCCAAAATGGGACTATTGATTATGAAGAATATTATTCTGTTTGTGTGCTCCAAAAAGCATGTAAAAGCAATTCTGTTTTCGCATTATATGGATTTCACAATGGTGTTTACGGTAGCAGATTTTATGATCCTGGAAAAAGTTTGGATGGAGCTATAACAAATAATCCTGAAGATCTTGGGTCTGAGTGTTCTTTTCCCTCTCCTCAAAATGGTAAAGAGTGTGAAGTAACTTATAATCTTTCTGTTGATCTGAATACTGGACAAAATCCATTTACTGGAGATCCTAATGATGTTAATGCTTTTTGTGATCATCAAGATGGAAATCGTGGTGTATGTGATAAAATCTCTGGTGGAAGCGTCATTTTAGATAAATTGTTTATTCTTGATAAAACAGGCACTAAAAAAACCATTATTGCAAAAAAACTAATAAGAGCAAATGCTCCTATTGGCCCTGCTGATTACGCACTTGCAAAAGTTGTCATGAATGGAAAAGATTATGATCAAAATGGTGTTATGGATATTTTTTCATGTGCTGAAGGATATAAATGTTTAAATAGTCCCGTATTACTTGCATTGTGGAGTCCTTTTAAAAATGTATTAAAAATAGATTCAACATTTATTTCACAAAACAATATTACTGTCCCTTTGGTGTCCGACTTGGATCAGCCATTTGAAGGAAAGGCAGATCAATCGATGTTCGTACCTATTACTCCTCTTTTTGCTAATGTAAAGGATGTGCAATTTATAATTCATCCTCTTGAAGATCCTTATAAAGCTTATGCGGAATCTGATATGAAAGGCCAGCCTTCTGTCACAATAATTCTTAAGGTCGGACTTTCTTCTGAAGCTGCAAAAAATTATCCTGGTATTTTCCCTGACATTACTTTACAAACTACTGTTGCGGCTGGGGTAACAAACAGAATAGATTCTTATCCTCCTGTAGTGGAATTAAAAGATGCTAATGCCGTAAACTGGCTAAAAGGTATGACTTCAGGATGGCCTTCAAGGACTATTTATCCGGTTAATTAGTCCTTAAGTCTTAGTCCCCAATCACCAAAACGAATTCTCCTCGTGGTTTTGTTTTTTCGAAATGAGTCATCATTTCGGAGATTTTTCCGCGACGTGCTTCTTCAAAGATTTTTGTGATTTCACGACAAACTGCTATTTGTCTGTCACCGAGGTATTCCTTTAAGTCTTTAAGTGTTCTTTCGAGTCTATGTGGAGCCTCAAAAATTATCATTGTCCTCTCCTCTTCTGCTAGTGATTTTAGCAAAGTTTGACGACCTTTTTTAAGTGGCAAAAATCCAAGATAAATAAACTGATTCATTTTCATCCCACTCATAACAAGTGCCGAAAGCAAGCTCGATGCACCAGGAATTGGACAGATTTGGATTCCTTCTTCTATCGCTCTTTTTATAAGTGTATAAGCCGGATCTGAGATTCCAGGAGTACCTGCATCAGATATGACAGCGACGGATTTTCCTTCTTTTAAAACACTAATAATTTGTTCCAATTTTCTGTCGTCAGTATATGAATGATAACTGGTGATTGGTTTTGAAATTTCATATTTGTTCAATAAAATTCGGCTATGACGTGTGTCTTCCGCCGCAATCAAATCCACTTCTTTCAAAGTTCTTATTGCACGAAGAGTGATATCTTCAAGATTTCCGATTGGTGTCGAAACTATATATAGCATTTTTTATTTGGTGTTATGCCCGGTCCTTTTATATACAATGGCTCTACTATCTGCGTTTTTTCCAAATCTTTCAATTCGAATTTCTCCAAGACTTTTCCAAAACTTTTTCTAAGTATTTTAAATTTCAGATGTGATACCTCTTTTTTTTGATCCTTCGAAATGTTCCCGAAAAATTCTTTTACCTTTTTTTCTGCGAGATATTTTTTCAAATCCGGTAAATTCACAAGTTCGCCATTTACATAAATTCCACCTGATCCTGCATAAAGCAAAAGTGCCATATCTTTTGGTTTTTCCCCTAGCATTTTCCAATAAAAATCAAATGCGGTAAGGCAGTACAGATGCGCTTTATTTAGGTATGAGATTAAGTTTGCAGTTGCAACTCCGATACGAAGTCCAGTGAAAGATCCCGGACCTTTTATGACAATTAAATTTTTTATATCGTCAAAAGTTTTCTTGTTTTTTTTGAGAAGTTTTGCGATCCCAGGCATAAGATTTTCCGCTTCATCGTTTTTACTTTGCCATGAAGATTCGTCCAAAAGTTTTAATTTTCCATCTTGTTCTTTCAACAATGCAATCGCAGTTTTCTGGGAAGATGTATTTATCGCCAAGGTAATCATGGCTTTCTTATACATGATTTGGAGAGTTTGAGCAATTTCTTTTAGTACATGTCTGTCACGTCAACTCCTGTGTAATAATGAAGAAGAATATCGACGTAATTAAATCCTGCCTCTGCCATTCCCTTCGCACCACAGCCACTTAATCCGACTCCATGGCCTGAAAATTTGTCGCCTTTACAGTATGAATCACTGACACTTACTAGATATGAAGCGTCCCAATTCCACACTGACTTAGCGCTTTTCGTGTATGTTCCGTCGGTTTGATTGAAGTATGGAGTTTTGACCAAATCACCTTTTAATGTGACAACTTGACCACGTGTATCATCTACAGCTTTTGAAATATTTGGTGAACGTTTTTGAAGTCCATAACCCAAATATTTTTGACTTACGTTTGGATCGTCGTCTAGATTGTATGGTTTTCCTTTAAATTTCTGATCTTTTTCAATGTAGAAAAGCGCATAACTTCTTGCCGCGATCATTACTGATTTTATTTTGTCTGTTAATTCGGAATTTGAAACTTCACCAAGTCCTTTCAAATAATTCTCGAGTGGAAGTTCGTTAATTACAGTTAATGTTCCATCAACATCACGGACTTCGAGGATTCCTCTATATTCATTATCGTTTAAATCTTTATTCCAATCAGGTCTGTGTTCAAAATTGTCGATCCTTAGGATAGCTGCATTCTTAGGCTTAAATCTAACTGGTGAATCTTGATAGTAAGTATTCGATTCAGTTTTTATTTTATATTTTTTGTCTGATTTTGAAACTTCTGCTGTGTCCCCTGCACTTAATGTCGCGACTAAAGAATCTCCGTTATATATCTCAAATGATCCATTTGCGCTTACAACAGGATTTAGATAAAAACTTATTTTTATTCTTATGTCTTTTTCTGTGTCTGAGCCAGTTTTTATGCGAGAATCGACTGAAGAAGTTGCTGGGGAGATAGCCGACTGAGTCGTGGTGGTGTTCGTGTTTACTGTGCTAGACTTACTTTTTACAATTTTGTATTTCACTGAAACCGCTTTTTCCAAAATCAAATTTCCATCTACTTTTGGTTTTACTAACATTATTTTTCTTCCTGAAAGTTCACTTGATGGAACTTCTGCTGTGAAGGAAACCTTTGCTATGCCTCCGGATTTCACTTCATCCGAAGAAAGCACAATATTTGAGATTTTTAGATTTTTAGATTTCACGAATTCAAGTTTCATATTGTTTTTTGTCCAAGATTTTCGTCCAAGGTTTCGAAGTGTTATTTCCACTGTATTTTTGCTTCCTTGTTTCCATTCTGCTGGATATGAAGACCCCACCAATTCTGACGCATAATCTCCTCCAAGAACTGTGGTTTCAAAATACATTCCACTGTCTTTCATCCATGTAATCGCCTCAACTACCGGAGTAAAATATTCCTTGTAATAACCGGCTTTTTCTGGCGCTTTTATGTGAATTACAAATGTTCCAGTTTCTCCCGGATTTACTTCTGATTCTTTCAAAGTTCCCATTCTTGTTGATGCTGGCGAAACTAATAGTGAAGTTCTGTCTCTATCGTGATCTGCACCAAGTAAAACTGTGTTTTCTCCTGAATTTCTCCATATTGTATTTCCTGTATTTTGGAGTTTCACGGTCGCATCAAATGTCGCACCTTTTTCCATTGTTGCATCTGGGAAAACTGAGCTAACAAGCGAATATTTGAAGTTTGCCTGATTTACTGAAACCGGAATCGTGACATAATCCGTACTCTTTTTTGAGCCATTGAAAAGGATAGTAATTTTCATATCTACAACTCCTCCTTTCTTGTAAGATTTGATTGAAAATTTGAATGTTCCTGTTCCTCCAGATGATACTTTACTTTCCTTAAACTTAGCCAAAACATCTTTATTTTTTGAAGGGAATGAGATCATTCCGTCAAATTCTGGATTTTGATCTACAACAATAAATGTATTTGAGTCCCAATCTTTTTTTCCAATATTTTCGAATTTCATTGTTACATCTACGGTTTTATCCGGATTCATTTCCATGTAGTACATCTCTGATTTGTCTTCGTAGTCATAATCTTTCACAAATCTTTCTTTTTGTTGTTTTAAAACTTTATCTGCAAGTGTTCGGATAATTGGTAATTTTTCGTACAAATAAACTCCAGGACAATCTGTGCTTTTTACGTCACTGTGTCCAAGAATATTGTAACTATTTTCTCCTCTAAATGTAGATTTCCCGAGAACATCGATGTTGTAAATTTTGGCTTTCTGCGAGATAAATTTGCCAAGTGCGTTAACTACTTTTTCAGGGACTTGAGCATCTTCATAATTCCCCAAAACTGAGATCCCTATAGAACCATTGTTCGCGCCTCCTGCATGCGCTCCGATCACTCCTTCTCCTCCTGCTCTTCCCTCATATACGTTTCCGGATTGATCCATTATATAGTTATATCCGATATCTCCCCACCCACGAGTAATGGCATGATAATAATAAATATCTCGAATCGCCTGCTCAGGATTATCTAGATTTCCTGTCGTTGCTGTGTGGTGAATTACAAATTTTTTCTCCTTTGCCGCGTATTGTAGTGGCCATTTGTATTTTTTCCCATTGCTGTCTTCTGTGATGACTTTTGAATAAGTTAGTTCGTCTTTGTATTTCTCTAAATACGCACTGTCCAACTCGGCTAATACTGGATCTACACTATTGTCATCCATATATCTTAATGATTCGTCCGCACCCCAATTTTTTCTGGAGATCACGTCTATATTCCCTGAAGTAGTTGCGGCAATCTGTGGTTCCGGCTGTGCAGGGATCACTACTTCCTCTGAAGATTTTATAAATGTCCAATTTGGATTTTTGATTACAGGACGATAAATCCCGTCTCCATACATCAAAAATCTATATTGAAATTTTGTAGATCCATTTGAAGAGGCTGTTGTGTAAAATTTTGTGTCTTTATTTGCTCCTGCTGTTCCATAAGATTCCTCTTCTCCGTCTGAAGCAAGCCAATTACTCCATTTTCCATTCGCGAAAAATTTAACCTGTACTTGAACATTTGTGCCATTTGGAACGGATGCAGACCATGATCCTCCAACTGATGTAAACTCAAATCCAGGATCCATTACATCCGAAAGAAAAACATCCACTGTTTTGTATGGAGATATCAATAAAGATGAATCTGCCAATTTTTCTGAATTTATAGTGATTTCTTGTTCACTTGTTATTGTGACGGCTTTTGTCTTCCCATAGGACACTGACCCTTCGTTTTTTGGCTGTAAAAGCGCAAAAAGTCCTAATACTGATACCGACACTGTCACCGCTAAAATAGTAAATATCTTTTTATTCATACTCCTATAAAATTTTATTGTTTTTACGTTGTGTAAGTATAGCATTTTTAGACACGTTTGAGTAGGGCGAAAAATTACTTTACAAAACGTCATTCCTGGGTTATATTCTGCCCGCTTATTGATGTTTTATTTTTCATTTGGGCAAAAAATCTTTAATTTAATATTTACTCTAATTTATGGAAGTTTCCTATAATGTTCGATATCAGAAATCAAATTTTTCAAATAAGGTTCTGATAGATAAAGAAGGTGAGGTCGTAATTTACGGCAAAGGCTTTAGGCTAAAGGGGAAAGGCGCACAAGACAAAGGCGAATTAATCAATTTCTCAGACATCAAAGAATTTTATTTCAAAGATGACCAGATTTTGTTTATTACGTTTAACAAAGAGAAATATTCGATGTTAGATTCCGGTACACTTTTTGACCAAATGCTCATAGACATCTACAAAGCACGAAATGAATTTTTGATGGATGCGCTTTTCATGAAGGGAGGAAAACTTCGCGCAGAATACGAAGGAGATTATCAAAAACTTAGTAAATTCGGAAAACTTATAAGCAAAGGACCTGCGAAATTCAGACTTTATGAAAGAAGTATTATCGTTGTCCCTGAGACTTCAGATGCATTTTCGCTACATTATGATTTCGTGAATTATCACGAATTTGACGACATGGATTACAATTTGAAAGTAGTTATGGATGATGGAACAACTTTATTCTTTTCAAAACTTGGAAATGATTTTGAATTTTTCCAAGAAAAAATGAATGAACTTCTTGGTGGAATGTACGAAACTCTTATCAATGATGTTTTGAAAAAGGCATTTCCGGAATTTCACGCTACTACACTGCTAAAACTCGGATATAAAATGAAAGGTGGAAAAGCTGTTTCTTTAAAAGATCTACAAAAAATAGATAAAGATCTTGCGATAACAGTTGATAAATTTATTTTTGAAGATGAAAAATTTATTGAAAATGTGAAACCTCTTCGTGAACTTGCAACTGAACATGAAATTTTTTATGGAATTGCAAAAGATGACGCTGTTAAAGATAGCTTTATCAGATGGGTTATGTTTGCCGTTCCTTCGAAAAACATTGTCGCATTTTCGATTTTGCCACGATGGAAAGAAGGATGGGCAAAGGATCAACATCAACAATATGAGATGTATTTTTTCAAGATAATCATGGAACAAGGAAATCCTGCTGAAAAAACTGAGGACAAGGTTCGTGAGGTTGATGAGGCTCTTGTAACATTGAATTTCGTGAAAGATCCTTGCTACAAGGACAAACGCGATCTAAGGCATTCTCCTTATCAATATGCAATCCGAAAACTGCCATTTTTGAGAATTTTGAGAAAGTCGTATGTAGGAAAGATTTCTATTTCCGATAAAAATGAATGGAAGACTCAGCTAGATGAGATCTTCAAAAACGCTCTGTTGCAATCTGAATAGTTTTTGGTTAGAATTTCTTAGCAAAGACATTTTTTAAATCAATTTTTTATGGCTGAAATGCAATTCACACAGGACAATTTCGAGGAGGAGGTTCTTAAATCAGACAAACCTGTACTTGTTGATTTTTTCGCTCAATGGTGCGGACCTTGCAAAATGATGGGACCTGTTATCGAAGAACTTGCAAAAGAATACGAAGGTACTTGGAAAATCGGAAAATGCGATATTGATGAGAATCATGAATTAGCTGAACAATTCGGCGTTCAAAGTATTCCAACTCTTCTTTTCTTCAAAGACGGAAAAGTTGTAGACAAAGCAATCGGATTCCAAGGAAAGGATGCTTTGAAAACGAGACTAGGCTAAGAAAACTTTATAATAGTTTTTTCTGCTTCATCGCTTCTGAAAGCGCTATTTCATCAACCAGATTATTGTATTTGTTCGTAGCGTGGGCTTTTACCCAGATCCAGTCGACATTTATTCCTTCGTGTAGTGAATCAAGCTCTGCCCAAAGATCTTTGTTAGCTTTTTTCTTCCAACCTTGAAGTAATGTTTGAATCAAAAGATTTGAATCACTATGAAGTTTTATCGAAAAATTATCGATATTTGTTTCGTCTATTTTTGCCTCATTGCGAAGCCATCTAAGTGCATTTATGATTGCACTCATTTCCATTCGATTGTTTGTCGTGTCAGGTTCTCCGCCTTTTATTTGAACTTCTCTGTCCTCTAGCAGAATAATAACTCCCCAACCACCCGGTCCTGGGTTTCCGATACAACTTCCATCAGTGTAGATTTCTATTTTGTGTTTTTGCATGGTAAAATTCTATTATGAAAATAAGAATACTACAAGTTGGTAAAAATAAAGACTCTTATATCCCTGAAGTTTCAGGTGAGTTTATAAAAAGGATTTCACCATATGCAAAAATTGATATTTTGGAACTTTCAGACTGTCCGATTTCGAAAACTACAAGTAGCGATACATGCCGAGCTACTGAGGCACAAAGCATTTTGAAAAATATAAATGATGACGATTTTGTAATAGTTTTGGATGAACATGGTAAAGAGATTAATTCAGTGGAATTTTCAAAATTTATTTCCGAGAAAAAAGATTTTGGCAAATCTTTGTGTTTTGTGATTGGTGGACCTTTTGGCTTGGATAAGAGCGTTCTTAATAGAGCGGATTTCCTTCTTTCCGTTTCAAAAATGACATTTACTCATTTGATGATAAGAATATTTTTATTGGAACAAATTTATCGTGCTTTTTCTATAATTCATGGCAAGGGGTATCATCATTAAAAAAATTTTGGTATAATATTACTAAGATCTCTTAAAAAAAAATTCCTATGGCAGACGTTGTACTTTATACAAAAACTTATTGTCCTTTCTCTAAAGAGACTAAGGAAATGCTTGATTCAAAAGGTGTTACATATACTGAATTTGTTATTGATGGAGACATTGCACTTGCTTCAGAAATGGAAACAAAATCGGGTCGTACAGATACTCCTCAAGTTTTCATTAATGGCACACACATCGGTAGTGGTGACGATTTAAAAGCATTTGATTCACAAGGAGAACTCGATAAACTTCTCAACGTTTAATTAAAAGTTTTTTGATCAATAAACTTTTAAAATTAGTTATTTTTGCGGTCTGTGGATTCGTTGTTTTTGATTTGTTTTCTGGTGGAAACATAGTCAAACAAATGGTCAAAGATGCAAAATCAAAAACTGATAATGTTGTTCAAAGTGACGGAGGATCTTTTGATCAAAAAATCCCGCATGACGTCGAAAAGAACGAAGAAAAACCGGCTAGTGATGGCCATCTTCGCACACTTGCATTTGGAGATGTGATGCTTGGCAGATACGTGCGAACACTTATGGATAAATATGGCATGGACTATGTTTTTTCAAAAATCAAACCTGATAAAAACACTGAATGGTTCTATGGGAATAATGATTTCACTTTTGCAAATTTCGAAGGACCAATACACGGAAAAGGTTCTAGTGGAGGCACTTCTATGATTTTTTCTTTCAATGAAGACGTCGCAAAATTCCTAAAAGAATATGGATTTAACATTTTATCGATCGCAAATAATCATGCGATTGACCAAGGTTGGATTGGACGAGAAAATACTATAACTGCTTTTAAGGAAGCGGATCTTGGATGGTGTGGACATCCAAGTGAAGAAGAGGAAGGAAGTGTTTATTATGGAGAAAATGGAGTTAGAGTTTCGAAAGAAAGTGAGTCTAATGGTGAAAAAGTGGCTTTCGTATGTTTTCATGATGTTACTTCACGACTAAAAATAGAAAATGCAAAGACACTTATAAAAGAGGCGACGAAAAATGCGGACTACGTCATCGTTTCTGTACATTGGGGAATTGAATATAGCCATACTCCAAATAAAACACAGGTTGATTACGGACATGCTTTTGTTGATTCTGGTGCGGATTTCGTCATTGGACATCATCCTCATGTCGTTCAAAGTTTTGAAGAATATAATGGAAAGATTATTTTTTATTCTTTGGGGAATTTTGTCTTCGATCAATATTGGTCAAATGATACACAAGAAGAACTTTCTATCGGAATCGATCTTTCTCACGATGGTGATGTGCTAAAAACCGTAGTCGATCTTTTCCCTATGCGAAGCGAAAAATCACAATCAAGACTTATGTCTGACGAAGAAAAAAAGAAGTGGATTCAAAAATTTATTTCTTATGGAAAGTATGATGAAGAGACAAAAGCTGGAATAGAAAATTTCAAGATTGTGGTTGGAGAGTGAAAATTTTGATGATATAATTTTGACGTTAAAAGTTTAAAGAAAATCTTACAAAAACCTTATGAATATTTTATTTGCAGGAGCGGCTGGAGAAGTCACTGGTTCAAAACACTTGATTACATTCAACGGTAAAAAAATTCTTTTGGATTGTGGAATGTTCCAGGGAAAAAGAAAGGAAACTTACGAAAAGAATCTGGATCTTGGATTTGATCCAAAAGAACTTGATGCTGTGATCCTTTCTCATGCGCATATCGATCACAGTGGTGATTTACCCATCTTGGTGAAAAACGGATTCAATGGCCCTATTTATTGCACTCATGCGACTCGTGATCTTTGCAATTACATGCTTATGGATAGCGCCTTCATACAAGAAAGTGAAATGGAATACATGAAGAAGAAAAAGAAGCTTAAAAAAGATGATATTCAGGAACCTCTTTACACTTCAAAAGATGCTGAGTCTGTACTAAAATTATTTGTAGGTATCGGATATGAACAAAGTTTTGTTGTTGTAGATGGAATGGTTGTGTCGTTTTATGATGCAGGCCATATCCTTGGATCAGCGCTTACTCACATGGTTTTCTTAGATGAAAAGACAAAAGAACATAAGAGAGTTTGTTTCACTGGAGATCTTGGAAGACGTGGACTTCCTATTTTACGAGATCCACAAGCTATTCCTCCTACTGACGTTTTGATTACTGAATGTACTTATGGAAATAGACTTCACAAGGCTCTTCAAACTGTTCAGGATGACTTAGCCGTTATCGTAAATAAAGTTTGTGAAAATGGTGGAAGGCTTATCATTCCTGCTTTCGCCCTAGAACGTACACAGGAAATTGTTTATCATTTGAATGTTTTGACGAAGGAAAAGAAAATTCCTGAAATTCCAATTTATGTAGATAGTCCTCTTGCGGGAAATGTGACTGAAGTTTTCAGATCACATTTGGAATGTTTTGGACCTGAAGCGATAGAGGAATTCGCACAACATGGTGAAAATCCTTTTGGTTTCGGCAGATTGAAATATACGAGAAGTGTTGAGGAATCAAAGGCTTTGAATGAAAAATCTGGACCAATGATTATCATTGCTGCTTCAGGAATGTGTGAGCATGGAAGAATTTTGCATCATTTGAAAAACAATATCGAAAATAAGAAAACTGTAGTTTTGATCGTTGGATATCAGGCTGAAAATACGCTTGGAAGAAAACTTGTCGAAGGTGCTGGAGAAATTAGCATTTTTGGAGATACATACAAAGTTGGCGCTGAGGTTTATGTTATGGATGCTTTCTCTGCGCACGCAGATAGAAGCGATTTATTAGATTATATTAGCAGAGTAAAAGAGCTTAAAAGAATATTCTTGGTTCACGGAGAGCAAAAACAACTAGAATCATTTTCCGGTGCTTTAGCTGAAAATGGCTATAAAGACGTATATATTCCTAAGTTGAAAGAGGAAGTTGAGATATGGAAGTAAATTTTCTCTTGAAATTTCTTCCAGTTTTGGGTAAATTCTCTTTGCTTTCAAAAAAGCCACGAGCAGGTGTCGTATAATGGCTATTACTATAGCCTTCCAAGCTGTAGACAGGGGTTCGATTCCCCTCACCTGCTCCAGAAAAAATATGAAAGCCCTTTATGAGGGTTTTTTATTTTGATTTAATCCAACGTCACCTCCAAAGTTCCAGTTCCTCCCCTGTCGAATCTTCCTTCGTAGACTTTTCCGACGAATGGCAAAGTGCTTAAATATTGCCTTAAAAATGGTTTGATTACCGGCATTCCTTTTTTTGAATGTAGGCCTTTTCCTGTAATAAAAAGAACTTTAGTGAATCTTCTGCGCATGCATTCGTGCAGAAACTCATCTGTTAATCTTTTGATATCACCTTCACGTAATATTCCTTTGTCATGAAAATCGAATTCCGCCTGAGGTTTGCTCAAATTTTCGTATTTGTTCATAAATGGATTATAGCATAGACTATTTAATTTAGCCTCTTATATTGACCAATCTCTCAGCCAGAACTTATTTGAGAACTTGAACCATTCATCAATCATAAGAGACCTTCCTGAAAAAGTAGAAGATAGCCCAAAGACTTCATTAAAACCCGATTGGTCGGTTTGTTTTGTTGTCCGGTGGATTAGTTAAATCTTCAATCGCTTTCCAAACTTTTTTAAATTCACGATCAGTTTGATTGGATTGTTTCAACATGAAACTACGAATTTCCGTAAGTTGGTTTTCCATGTTTTTTTGCGAGGCAAGTACGTAACGAAGCTGAACAAAAGCTTTAACAACCTCGATACTCATCTGGATTGCACGTTTACTTCTTAAGACACTAGCCAACATCACCGCCCCGTGTTCAGTGAAAGCTAATGGCCATTTTCTGCGCCCTCCCCAACTTGAAATCACAAATTGTGATTTCAAGTTCTTAAATTCTTCAGCAGTTAATCGAAACATGAAGTCTTCAGGAAAACGGTCTTTATTTCTCATTACAGATTGGTTTAGAATTCTTGCTTCAACGCCATAAATCTTCGCCAAATCTTCATCCAACATGACTTTTTTCCCACGAACTATACAAATGACACTAGAAATTGTTTGGTCATCTAATAGCAAATTTTTTGATTGTTTTTCTGTCATAAAACAATCAATAGCACACAAGCATTAAATTTTTATTAAAAAAACTTAAAATTTTTCTAAAACACAAAGGCCAATAATTGCAACGTAATCTTAATAAATGAGCTATATTCTATTATCAATTATTTGAATTTGATTATTGCCTGTAGTCATTATAGAATGACGATGTTGAAAAAATATGATGAAAAAAGATACAAAAATGAGCGAAGTGAAAATCGGTGAAACAAAAAAAACTTCTACTGATTCTTTTGATGATGGCGTAAAAGGATTGCATGTAGTCGCTAAAAAAGATTGTTGTGGAAATTGTTCTGGATTGCCTAAGAAAAGATTTTTTTCCATAAAAAATACTTTCATTTTTATTCTTATTGTTCTTTTTGTTGTTCAATACGTTCAATTTCAAATGGCAATTGGTAATTTCTCATTTCTACAAGGACGTGATACTTCCATTATTACTGAGATCGGACAGCTCAAAGAGATCAGCACTAAAATCGGTGGAGACCTAAATCAAGTACGCGAATATATAGGAATGCCTGTCACTGATTATTCATCTTCTAATTCTATAAATGAGTCTTCAGATGACGAGACTAAAAATACAAATAGGCTTCAATTAGCCCTTTTTCAATACGTTGATTATCTAGCTAAGAAAGAAAGTGCAGATACGAATCTTGCATTAAATAAATCTTTTCTTGAAAAGATAAATACTAATGCAGCGCTTATTACTGCGATGAATACTTATGGACTTTCATTCGCGAAACTTAATGATTTCCCAACTGCGACGACTTTATCTTTAGTTTACCAAGGACAAACACCACTAGAATTTCCTGCAGTATTTTTCTATCTTTCAAAAGAAGATGGCAAACTACTTCGAAAAACTCTTTCCGAAAAAAAAGAAGTTTCTTATACAAGTTCAGAAGAATTTTTTACTGATCTTGTTAGTTTTGTTAATGCAAATGGGGCTAATTGGAAGACAAGTATTGATAGCATAAATAAATCACGAACAGATATTGAAAGTGCTTCAAACAGTGAGGGCGTAAAGGCAAAATTGGCTGAGTTAAAGATAAAAATCGATTTCGCTCCAAAAGAAAATGATTTCAAATATATTTATTCTGTCACAAATATGACAAGTGACACCATAGGAGAAATAGTAATTGATTTCAAAACTTTGGAAGTTTCTTTCGTAAATAAAGCAGATAATTCTTCATCTTCTGTTTCTGATGTACGAACTGAACTTCTTCCTTTCCTTGTAAAATTGGACACAAGTACTTCTATACAGAAAAAAGCAAAACAAGTTCTTGAAGACGTGAAAAATACACTTACAGACAAAGGATTTACTATCGCTCTTGAAACTGCCGGACTAAAAATTTCAGAGCCACGTGAAGATGAAGACAGATACTATTTTGATCTTATGACAAAGGCTGGGAAAGTGCTTAGCGCTATCATTGTTGAAAAAACTACAGGTGTTGTAAATATCGCTCAACCTGATGGAACAAATTCACAAAATCTTCTTTTCTTCGAACCTGATTCCAAAAAAAAAACTCTAGAGATTCCTAAAGATTTATCTTCTTATGCGGGAAAAACTTTCAATACTGATAAAACATTTAATATCCTTATTGCCGGCAAAAATGGTAGTTTGACTGACACATTAATATTCGCACATCTGGATGAATCAACAAAAGAGATCAAAATGATAAGTATCCCTCGGGATCTTTTTTATAATGGCCGTAAAATAAATGCTTATTCATACATGTATGGTATGTCAGAGATGAAAAGCCTCATCAGTAAGCTAACCGGATATAAACTCGATAAATATATTGTTATCGATATGTATTCTTTTATAGATGTGATTGATTTGATTGGTGGTGTTGATATTCATTTGGATAAGGCTGTTGTAGATCCAACTTATAAAACTGTCGACAATGGAGTAGTTGGAACTCTTCACTACGAACCTGGGGATTATCATTTGGGAGGGAAAGAGGCGCTAAGACTTGCTAGAAGTCGACATACCACTTCCGATTTTGCACGTGCTGAAAGGCAACAAATGATTATTGAAGCGATTCAGAAAAAAGCACAAAATTTTGGTTTTGGTGATGCAGATACTGTTTATAAAATTGCAAAGGCCGTTCTTGGGAAAACAGAAACCGATATTTCTCTTGAAGAAGCCATCAAATATTATTTCAAATATCAAAACTACAAGATTGTTTCAAATGACGTGATGTCTTCCGGAAATATTTTCTTTGTGCCTCCGTATATCACAAAAGAAGATTGTGAAGCTGCTATCGCTGGTGGTGGCGCTTCTGATTGTGCAGGTGAAAACCATGCTTATACCCTACTTCCTCTCGATGAAAACTGGGATTTGATCAAGTGGTTCTTCCATGATCATTTTGATGCTGAATGATAATGATTGAGTTTTAGCCGGTTTTTTGGTATAATTGTATGATAAATTATGTATTTTTACGTATATGGCAGATCAACTCGCAAAACCAGTCTCTAAGAATGACTTCAGAGATACTCAGCACGATTTAACTCCACCTGAGCATGTTGTTGGCGAAGAACCAAAACTTGCAGTGGAAGTACCTGGGCTTCGTGATGTATTTGCGTCCCTGGAAAAGGCGACTGCTATTAAGAAAGAGGATGAATCAGCAGAACCACTTATTATTGCAAATGTCGAAATTCCAGATCCAAAATCTACTTTGAAAAACTTGGAAGAGGCATTAGATCTACTTCCAGCCTGTGTGAGACCTGATCCAAAAGATTTGTTTTTCAAATCTTTGCCGGGAAATGCTGTTGGAGAATCAACACGTGAAGGAACAAATGTTGATCCTATTATGCTTCTTCATCCTGCACGTAGACTTGCACACGTAATTGCACATGAATCTGCGCACAAGAACCTTAAAGTCCCAAATGAAGGACTTGTAGAAGTTTATTTGAGAGCTATTGGAGTTGTTGATGATGGACATGCTGATGCGGCAAAAACTACTCCAAAATATGATAAAGCTTTGGCCGGTTTTTCTGATTTTTTGACTAGAATGGCAAAAGGCGGAAATACTGATGCCATAGCAAAAGAAGTTTACAATCTTTATTACAAAAATGACTACGGCAAAATCTACGAAATGTATAATAGAATGCACGTAAATACTCTTCCTCCTGCAGAACAAGATGATGCTGTAGAATTCTTCTGGGAGGTATTTCCAGAGCTTGAATATGATAGAAAAGGACAAACTCAGGCTCAGAATGTATTTGGATTTAGAAAGCCGAAGTTTGCTCCGAATGTATAGTGTGCTAGAATCCTCGCACTATGACACTAAAGAAAGGACAATTAGTTGAGGTTGAGATTTCTTCGATCGCTTTTGGCGGACGAGGAATCGGTAAATATGATGGCATTACTTGTTTCGTCGAAAATACAATGCCCGGCGACAAAGTGACTGCTAGTTTGACGAGAATTAAATCAAATTTTCTTGAGGCTCAACTTGTTGAAATAATTTCTCCATCAAAAGATAGATGTACTCCAAAATGTAAATATTTTGGAACTTGTGGAGGATGCCAACTTCAATTCATGCCTTACGAAAAACAACTCGAACTTAAAGAACAACAAGTAAAAGACGCTTTTGAACGTATTGGAAAAATAAAAGATGTAAAGTTTTCGAAAATTATTGGCAGTGAAAATATCTATTATTATCGAAATAAAATGGAGTTCTCTTTTGGATATGATGCCAATATGAAATTTGCACTAGGTATGCATTTACCAAATAGGAGATTTGATATTTTGGATCTTCACGAATGTCATCTTGAATCTGAATTTTCAGCGAAAATTGTAAATAAAACTCGTGATTTTTTTGCAGAAAAACACCTTCCACCTTTCAAATACACAAATGGATCCGGATTCTTGAAAGCCTTGTATGTTCGCGAAGGAAAGCGCACAAATGAGGTTATGATAAACATTGTGACTTCCGATAATCTACCGGAAAATGCGGAAAAAATCATGAAAGATTATTCGGATGTTTTGTCTTCTGATGAGATGAAAGATAGTGAAAAGAAAATCACTTCTATTTATTGGACAATGATTATTGCGAAAAAAGGAGTTCGAAAAACTTCCAAAGAATTTTTACTTTATGGAAATAAATCTCTTACTGAAAAAATGATTCTTGAAAATGGAGAAGAAATGATTTTTGAAATTTTGCCACAAGCATTTTTCCAAGTGAATACTTTTCAGGCTGAAGTTTTGTATAGTCAAGTCGTAAGAATGGCCACAAATAAGCCACAAAAAACTATATTTGATTTGTTTTGTGGAACAGGAACTATCGGACTTTTCCTTGCGAAACATGCCGAGCAAGTTTATGGAATTGAGTTAGTGGAAGATGCTGTAAAAGTTGCACGTGAGAATGCTCTGAAAAATAAAACTTTTAATAAAGATTTTTTTACCGGTGATGTTGATGCACTTTTAAAAGATTTGAAAGAACCACCTTCTCTTATCGTTATTGATCCGCCAAGAATTGGAATTACTGAAAAAACTACAAAACTCATAAATGATTTTTCTCCACATCAATTGATATATGTTTCATGCAATCCTACGACTCTTGCTCGTGACTGCGCATGGCTTCTAGAATACGGATACAAGATCAAGGAGATTCAGCCTGTGGATATGTTCCCTCATACTTATCACATCGAATGCGTGGCTTTATTAGAGAGGTAAACGCCGTCGTGTCAATTCTTTTCTTTGGCTATAGGATGCCTTTTCAAATATTATTTATAGAGTATTTAACTTTTACCTATGAAAAATTTTCAAAAAATAATCTTTTCTCTTCTAAGTTTTGTAATTTTTTCTTCTTTACTGAGTCTGTCAGCTAGTGCTGCCGTTTTGAGCGCCGGAGAAAATCTTACAATCAATGAAAATGTTTTGGATGACGCTTATTTCGTTGCTGGAAGCGCTGATGTGAAAGGAGATATTTTTGGAGATGCATATATTGCAGGAGGAAGTGTGATTATTGGTGGAAATATTCAGGAAGATCTTGTTATCGCTGGAGGAAAAGTAAATATTATTGGAAATGTTGGAGGAGATGTCCGTGTTCTTGGCGGACAGGTGAGCATTTTTGGGAATGTTGGAGATGATTTAGTTGTAGTTGGAGGACAAGTTGATGTTGGTAAAAATGCTGTAATTGGCGGAAGTCTTATAAGTAGTGCCGGACTTGTTACTGTCGATGGAGAAGTAAAAGAAGATCTTCGTGGAATTGTTGGTACTTTGATGTTAAATGGAAAAATCGATCGTAATGTTGATGTTATGGTTCAAAATGATATTTCCGTTGCGTATAGCGCAAAAGTCGCTGGGAATTTTAGCTATTCTTCTTTGATTGAATCTCAAATTCCAAAGAATGTCGTTGCTGGAAAAATAACATTCAACAAGTCCGTTAATAAGGAAAAATTTGGAGAAGATATTCGTGAAATAGCTATGAGTAAAGTTTTAAGTTACGTTTCTGCTCTTATCCTTTTGGCTTTAATATGCGCTTTCTTCAAGAATTATGTTATTAGATCTTCAGAATTCGCAAAACAAAATGTCATGAAATCAATGGGAATAGGGCTTATCGCTCTTATTTCTTGTTTCATGGGAGGACTACTTCTTGTTTTCACAATGGTTGGAGTTCCACTAGGAATGATGGCTTTTGTTGCCGGACTTATTTTCCTTTATTTGGGCAAAATTTTTGCTGCAATTTGGATCGGTGGATATTTTGGAAAATTTGAAAAAAATAAAAAGTTGAACGAATTTACTTTGTTTTTATGGTGCGCTCTAGGACTACTTGCATATTTTGTCGTCGGACTTGTACCTTTCGCTGGATGGCTTGCAAATGCGGGCGCATCTCTTGTAGGAATAGGAATGATGGTTTACATGAAAGTAGACATTTTAAAATTCTTGAAGTCTAAAAAAATGGTTTAGGATTATTTAATATTTTTCAAATAATCCATCGCGTCTTTATTTGTTTTGAGTGTTCCCTCAAGTTGTTTTTCGCGTATTTCCATGAGTATTTCTCCGACTCTCTCCCCTGCTGGAATTTTTAATTCTTTCATGATTTCTTCTCCAGTAATAAGTTTTTTCGGAAGAAGTTTTAGATGAGCAATTTCATGTTTATATAATTTTTTGATTTGTTCATATTCCGTTAGATCTAGCGGAATTATACCCATACAGTCTGCACGAAATACTTCGAGTAGATCTTCAAATTCGGGAAGTAAAAACCAATGTCTACGTCTAGCATCAGGCATTTCCAAAAGTGGAATTACCATCATATGATGACGAACAAGCCACTCAACTCTGTTCACTGTTTTCATCGGAAATTTAAGTCTTGTGAGAATTTTTTTTGATATTTCTGCTCCAACTTCTTGATGTCCTTCGTATTTTATTCTGTCATCTTTTATTTCGAACGTATCGTATTTCCCAATATCATGTAAAAGTGTAGCCCATTTTAGGGCTGTAGTAGGCAGATTTTCAGGTAGTGGATTTGGATCTGATTCTTCGTCTGTCAAAGAATCCAATGCTTTTATTGAATGATCCCAAACATCACCTTCTGTATGATATTGTAATGGTTGAGCCAATCCTTTGAGTTTGCAAAGTTCCGGAATTAAGATTTCCAATGCTCCTATTTCAAAAAGTTCTTCGAAAGCCCTGCCTGCGTTTTTTCCCATTATCATCTTGTTCAATTCATCTGAAATTCTTTCTGTTGAGATATTTTTTATAAGATGTACGTGTTTTTTTATCGCCTGATATGTGTCAGGAGAATATTGCATATTTAGTGCATTTCTAAAACGTACCGCTCTTAAAATCCTCAAATTGTCCTCTAAAATTCTTTGTTCCGGATCACCGATAAATTTTATTAATCCTTCTTTTAAATCTTCTTGTCCATTTATGTAATCCAATATTTTATCTTCTGTCGGGTCATAAAAAAGTCCGTTGATTGTAAAGTCACGACGAAGGGCATCTTCTTTTGCATTAGTGAAAGTTACGGCATCAGGACGACGTCCATCACTGTATCCACTATCAGACCTAAAGGTCGCAATTTCAAAATTATGTCCATTTTTGATTGCCAAAATAACTCCGAATTTTTTCCCTACCGGAATTGTATGTTCAAGTAAATCCTCTATTTCCTCAGGTTTTGCAGAAGTTACTATGTCAAAATCCTTTGGTTCGACTCCCAGTAACATATCGCGAACACATCCTCCAGCCCAATAAGCTTCATGGCCGGCTTTTTTCAATATTTCTATTATTTCAATTGAGGTGGCTTTCATATACCTAATTATACCTTATTTCCTTGTGTTTTTCGAGGTTTCTTTGTAAACTTCACCTCCAATAATAAATTTCGTTATGAATAATCCGGCCTCAGATATCACACATCTTGTCGGGACAGAGGTTCTCATAGGTGAAACTGAACTTATAGATAGAGCTGTTACTATAGTTGCCGATGTTTTGAAAGTTGCTCCATTTTTAAAGGGAAATGTTTCTGCTGAAGTAAGGACAATGGTCCTGGATAAATTGAGAAATAGTGGAGAAATCGATATTTTGGATTATCCACATCCTGAAGAGCCAATACATCAAACAAGAGAGCTACCTCGTTTGCTTGCACATGCTTCAAATCAACTATATCCACAATTAGCACTAGGAGATCATTCAGAAAGAGTTAGTGACCTTGCCTCTCATATGGCTGCAGCAATGGGACTTCCCCGTAGTTCTATTAATAATATACGAGTTGGTGGACTTATTCATGATCTTGGTAAGTTGGATAGTGAAATGGCTGATATTGCTTCAACTCCAAATGATGTAGAAATACCACCTGAACGTAAGGCGAGAATTGTTTTGCATCCTGTTCTTGGTGATCGCGTTGCGAAATATTTTGGATTTCCTCAAGAGGTTGCTGACTTTGCATTAAAACATCATTTTAGGTTTGGGGAAAAAGACGGATATCCTAGTCAGAATGGAGCCGATATGTCACCTGAAGTTGGCACAATAAGTGCTGCTGATTCATTTGATGCGATGGTTGTAAGAAGAGATAAATCTATTAGTGACGCTATCTGCGAACTTCAAGAAGGCAGTGGCGGACATTTCCATCCAGATGCTATTCGTTCTTTGTCTAGAGTTTCGATAGGTCGTGTATATGGAGTCTAGAGTTGCTATACGCCGTTTATACGGATAAAATGCTTTCATGAAGATACTTGGGATAGAAACATCATGTGATGAAACGTCTGTTGCAATCGTCGAAAATGGACGAAAAGTTTTGGCAAATGTTATTTATTCGCAGATTCCTTTGCATGCACAGACCGGCGGTGTTGTTCCGGAAGTTGCGGCGAGAGAACACGTTATCAAAATAGTTCCTGTTATTGATGAGGCTTTAACTCAAGCAAAATGTGGATGGAATGATATTGATGCAATTGCAATTACTCAAGGACCTGGGCTAATAAGTTCTCTGATTATCGGTACGCAGGCTGCAAATGTAATTTCTTTCGTGAAAAATAAACCTCTTATTCCTGTTCAACATATTGTTGGACACATTTACTCGAATTGGCTTTATGGTCCAGATGATGCCGAAACTAAAGATGAAATTTCTTTCCCTGCACTTGTTTTGACTGTTTCCGGCGGACACAATGATATGATTTTAATGAGAGATCATCATAAGTTTAAAGTTTTAGGTGAAACTTTGGATGATGCGGCTGGAGAGGCTTTTGATAAAGTGGCAAGAATCCTTAATCTTGGTTATCCGGGTGGACCTGCAATCTCAAAAAAGGCTGTAGATGGCGATGCATCACGTTTTAAACTTCCTAGATCTTACCTTGAGAAAGATAGTTTGAATTTTAGTTTTTCCGGGCTTAAGACAGCAGTGATAAGAGAAATCAGAAAATATGTTAATGAAAATGGTATGAAAGATGAATCTGAACTTGATGAACAATTTAAAGCGGATATGTCTGCGGCTTTTCAAGAAGCCGTTACTGATGTTTTCGTTTACAAAATGCTTGAAGCTTTGAAACAACATCCAAAAGTAAAAGAAGTCATGCTCGCCGGTGGAGTTTCTGCAAATACTAGAATTAGAAATGCGCTTACTGAGGCACTTCCGATTGATGTGAAATTCAGATTTCCGAGAGCAATTTCTTATTGTACTGACAACGCCGCGATGATTGCGGCAGCGGGATATTCGTTATTCAAACTTCATCCAAAACGATACAAATCTTGTACTAATATCACTCCGACAACGTCATTCGAAATTTATTGAAATATTCCCCATTGAAAGATCAATAAATTGTGTTAAGATAGAAGACAGCTATCCGCTTAATTTTTTACTTATGTCTAAGCCTGAGGAAATCCAAAAAAAGAAATACGAACCGTTCCAAAATCCAAAAGGAGTGCATGACGTTTTGCCTCCGGATCAAGAGTTTTATACTTACATAAAAAAAGTTGTAAGACATAGAGCGAGACAAGCCGGTTTTAGACGTATCACAACGCCAATTTTTGAATTTACTGAGGTTTTCAAACGCAGTATTGGAGCTGGAAGCGATATAGTTTCAAAAGAGATGTACACTTTCGAGGACAAGAAAGGCAGAAGTCTTACTCTTAAGCCTGAAAGTACTGCACCGGTTGTAAGAAGTTATATTCAAAACAATATGAGTCAATGGCCACAACCTGTGCTTTTGTTCTATATTGAGCCACATTTCAGATATGATCGTCCACAAAAAGGAAGATATAGACAGTTCTGGCAATTTGGTTTTGAGATTATTGGAGAGAGCGATCCTGCTCTTGATGCTCAGCTTATTCAATTAGCTATAAAAATTCATGGAGATCTTGGAATTGCAGATTTTTTCTCTTTGCAATTAAATACAATCGGAACTCCTGAATCTAGAAAAAAATATGCAACTGTTTTGCAGGATTATTATGCTGGAAAAGAAAGATCTCTTTGCGAAGATTGCAAAGTCAGACTTGGAATAAATCCTTTGAGACTTCTTGATTGTAAAGAGGAGGATTGTCAGATTTTGGCGCAAATGGCTCCACAAATGAAAGATTATCTTGATAAAGAATCTCTTGAGTTCCATGAGGAATTGAAAGGTTATTTAGATGAAATTGGGATTGAATACATAGAAAATCCAAGACTTGTTCGTGGACTTGATTACTACTCAAAAACTGTTTTTGAATTTTGGGATAAAAATGAAGGTGCACAAAATGCTGTTGGAGGTGGAGGAAGATACGATGGACTTGTCGAACTTATGGGAGGACAGCCAACACCTGCTGTTGGATATGCTGCCGGAATCGAAAGAATTATTGCAAATATGAAACGTGAAAAAATACGTGTTCCTTCAAAAGATGAACTTCATGTTTTTGTGGCTCAGCTTGGGAATGAGGCAAAGAAAAAATGCCTAAATCTTATCGATGACATGAGAGAAGCTGGAATAAAAACTATGGGAGCTCTTGGAAAAGGATCTATCAATATTCAGCTTAGAATAGCCGATAAATTCAAAGTCCCGTACTCTGTTATCATTGGAATCACTGAGGTTCGCGAAGGAGTTGCGATCATCAGAGATATGAAAAAAGGAGTACAAGAAACTGTAAAAATGGAAAATGTTGTTCCAAAACTTGTAAAACTTATCGGAGAGAAAAATCTTGATAGGTATACACCTGGAGAACTTATCTATTCTTAGTGACATGCTAAAAAACAATGCACTACTACGTTAACTGCGTCGCTTCCTCCTCGCTGTACAGACTCGTACAGCTATGTCGGAAGCTCCTTGTTTCCTTGTATTACATTGTTTTTTAGCATGTCATTTTGTAACTGTCGCGTTTGAATTGCGTTTTATTTGGTGTATATTTAATTCGTAAAATTACTTATGAAAAAAATTTTCACCTCCTTGTTATTGGTTCTTATCTCTTCAAGCGTTGTTTTCGCCGCTGATTTTCCAGATGTAAAAAACGATAACGACCATTTTGTTGCGATAAAATACCTTGTTGATAAAGGGATAATAAATGGTTATCAGGATGGCACTTTCAAACCTGATGAACTCGTAAATCGAGCAGAGGCTACTAAAATAATAGTTAAAGCTTTCAGTGTTCCATATGACAAAACATTTGAAGCTTCTTTTCCTGATGTAAAAAAAGATGATTGGTTTTTCCCTTTTGTGATGGCTAGTAAAGAAGCCGGACTTCTTGCTGGATATAAAGATGGAAAATTCAAACCTGCAAATAACATAAATCTTGCTGAAACTCTTAAAATTATTGAGATTGCTGGGAAGGCAAAAGTCCCAGAGACCGTAGAAAGTAATGTTTTCCTAGATACTACAAAAGATGATTGGTATGCGGTTTATGCGTTGTATGCGAGAGATCACAATGTTGTTCTATCAGACGATTATGGGAATCTTCATGCCGAACAACCTATGACTCGTCAGGCGTTTGCAGAGGTCGTTTATAGAATGATGATTGTTGCCGAAAAGAATGGAGAATCATTCCCTCTTTATACCAACTGGAATACATTTACCGGCAAAAATCTTCCATTCCAAATAAAATATGATGATAAAACTTGGACTGCGATAGAAAATAAAAATGAAGTTATCTTTTATAAAATAGATAAAGAATTTTTACAATTTTCTCCTGCAAAGATTTATCAAAATTCAGGTAGAGTTTGGGTAACTTTGGATAAGAATGATGCAAATATGAATTCTTCTCAGTATTTTGCAAACTTAAAATTAGCCTTTCCTGGAGCTGAGTATACGGAATTCAAATTACACGGACTTTCTGCTATTGAGGTTTTATATCCTAAAGAAAGAACAGTTGATTGGTATATTTATTTAAATAGTGGAAAAGTTTTGGTTGCGTATACAGAATTTGGAAACGGAGTTTTAGGATTTAAATTGCAACAATATATAAAGGCTATGCTTGCTACTTTTGAATACAAAGATTTGTCTTCCGGTAGCGCAACTGACTACACTGAACTTTTGAATGAAATTTATGCAAAAATTTTGGTTGAAGGAAAAGGAATGACTACTCTAAATAAACTTTCAGATAAAACTATAATAGAAACTGATGCGATTGGTGTTGGTACTGGACCGGTTGATTATTATTATAGTGCTGAAGTGAATAAAACCTTCAAATACGAGAGAACCAGTGATACTATTTTAGACAAGAGAGATGGACAGACTAGTGCGTTTTAATTCGTAAATTTTAAATTAAAAAAATGCCAAAAAAAGTATATTCAAAAAATTATTTAGTTGGGATAATAGCGGCTTTAATCGCTATTGCTGGGATTGTTGGAAGTTTCGTTTATTCGCTTAATAAAGACTCTCCTGAATATCCGATCGTTGATGTTACCGTTTCTGAGAACAATACAGTCTCTGTAAATCCAAACGGCAACAATCTTCCAACTCATGCCCCAGAGATCGAACCACCTACAACTAAACCGCCAACGAAATGAAATACTTCGGTGTAGTTGTTTCTGCTGGTCTTTTTGTCGGCCTTTTTGTAGGTCGTTTCATTAGTGGAGATTTAGTCCCAATGCTTATGAGATGGTATATAACTTTTGGACTTGTCATTCTTTTGTATATTTCGGCATTAAAGATAAAACCTTCGGAGATAGTTGTTAGTTTTAAAAAACCTGCATATATCATCTTTATTAGTCTGATGAAAATGATCGGAATTCCTTTAATCGTTTTTGTTTTTATTAGATATATTCCTGAAAATTATAGGACTGCGGTGATGCTTCTTTCGGCTACACCATCAGCAATGTCGACTCCCGGACTTCTACTAGTACTGAAAGGAAATATAAAACTTGGAATGATCGTTTCTGTTCTAACAAATCTTATTACACCAATTACTTTGCCACTTGTGATGTTGTATTCCATCGGTGTTAAAGTGAATTTGGATGTTTTGCATATGATGATTTTCTTGGGAATCATAGTGTTTGTTCCCTTTTTATTAGCATTTTCATCAAGGAAATTTTTGCCGAAATTTTCAAATTTTGTTGTCGATAAATCAGCTCCAATAATTTCGGTACATTTGTTTCTTTTTAACATCTGCGTTATTGCGCCTTTTGCAAATTTGATTATTTCTGATCTTTCAAAATCTTATTTTTTGTTTATTTTCGTTTTGGCATTCGCTGCAGTTTTACACGTTATTTCGATTCTTCTTTCTGTGTGGAGAAAAGAAAAAGGCGATACTGTGACAAATATTATTATTTTCGCATATTTCAACGTCGGATTTTCAATCGTTTTGTCGGGCCAATATTTCGATCAAACAACAACACTTCTATGTGTTTTGTATGAAGTGATTTGGGCACTAGGACTTATTCCTCTGCAATTCATTTTTAATCCTCAAAGCGGTAAGCTACACCAGAAGTAGATTTTTCTTTTGGTGGTTTTGGATTGAATTCTTTCTTTGGAGTTTGTTCTTTTTCTTCTGATTTTGTTTTTTTCTTTGGTGCTTTTTCTTCTTCTTGTTCTTCAACAGCTTGTGGAAGAACTGCAGTATTAAACATTTCTTGAGCTTTTTCAGCTTCCTTAGCCTGGTTCATAAGACCTTCTACATCTATGATTTTTGATTCTTCTCTTTCCGCGATAACTCCCAATCTTTCTTCCTGAAATTCTTTCAAGAAATTTATGATTTTATATTCTGCATCCATAAGACTCATGTTTGAAACTCTGAATCCTGCTGCTTGATTGTGTCCTCCTCCTCCAAAGTTTTCTGCGATCTTTGCTGCATCAACTGATGGATTTGTTGTCCTTACACTTGCGGAAATTGCTCCATCTTCTTTTTCTTTCAGGAGAAGTATCACTTCAGCTCCAGGAGCATTTGTCATCAATTCATCGATAATATCTCCCGTTTGTTCATCTAAACTTTCTGTGTCTTTAAAATCCTGTCTGCTAACTGCAGACCAAACAATTCTATGTTTTTCATCAACCTGAATTTTCGAAAGAACTCTTCCCCAAAGTTTAAGTTGGCTTAATTGTTTTGTCTTATATACGTGTTGAATAATTTCTTGCTGACGCGCTCCGTATGAAATCAATTGTGCGGCACGTGCAAACGCTTTAGGCGTTGTATTCGCGTTTTGGAAACTTCCTGTGTCAGTTATAATTCCTGCTAAAAGAAGTGTCGCAATGTCTTCATCGATAAGATTTATATTTTCATCTGATGCTAATTCTTCAAGAATTGGAAGAATTATTTCAGTTGTTGAAGATGCCATAATATCGACGAAATTTAATTTTCCAAAATGAGAATTTGAAATGTGATGATCAATATTTATTACAGGGACCTGATGAAAAATTTCAATATTTTTTTCATAGACGTCTCTTAACTGTGTCAATTCTGCTGTATCTACAGTAATAATCAAATCGTAATCTATTCCGCCAGCGGAGAAAGAAATATTTTCTTCAGATAATCTTCCATCTTTTGGAGTTACAATAATATTTATTTTTCCATCTTCATTTTCACTTTTTATATTGTCTATTTTTATATTTTTCGCATCTATCGTAATAATAAAATCTCCTGAAGAAATCATTCTGTTGCTTATAACTTTTATGTTTGGCAAAAATTGTAAGACCTCAGGAATATGTTCACTACATATTACAGTAACTTCTTTTTGTAATTTTTTTAGTGCAAGATATAAAGAGATAGCACTTCCCAACGAATCGCCGTCGAGAGGAGCTGAAGGCAATATAAGAATTTTTTTGCTTCTCTTGATTAGTTCTATTACTTGTTTTTGTGTATTTACCGTCATTTTTTATTTAAATGTAATCTTTACATTTTAAAACATTTTTTGAGTCTTGTCAAGAGTCTTAACAAGGCATCACTAAAAAGGGTGTAAGTATATATGACCTATATGTAAATTTCCAGCTATTTGTTTTCTCTAAAATCTATAGCCTTGAATTGAATTTTTTCTTGATTGTTCCAGACGTTTTTCTCGATAGTGAAGACCAAATCTATTTTTCTATGTTGTCTAATGTCTGACATAAATTCTCCCATTCTAAAACCAATTACATTAACTTCTTTATCTTTTGATTTAACCATAAATTTCAAATGATCTTTTTCTTTCCCTACCTGATCTATGAAATATGGTTCAAGTCCTTCCATAATAAAAACAGGTCGTGCATTTTCAATTCCGAAAGGTTTTAGTTTGTTCATTTTTTCTATAAATTCGAAACTTATTTCATCCGGATCAAGTGCACAATCTATAACTAAAGATGGCTTTAATTCATTATCTTCGAGTTTTTTATTTGCATATTCAATCAACTTTTCTTTGAATTCCGCTAAATCTTTTTTCTTAATATTGAATCCACCTGCTTGTGCATGACCTCCGAAAGATGGCAGTAGATGGCCAAAAGTTGTAAGTGCGTCAACTATATTAAAATATTCAGGACTCCTTGCTGAACCAACTAATGTGTCTCCAAAGTCTTGCATTAAAATTACTGGTCTAGCATATTTTTCTACAAGTCTTCCTGCGACTAGTCCCAATATCCCCACGTGCCAATCTTGGCTTTCTACAATTAATATTTTATTCTCAAGTCCACTCTTCAAAAATATTTGTTCCGCTTCTTCCATCGCGATTTTCGTCATTTCCTGTCTTTTGATATTCAAACTTTCTAGTTCGTCCCCAAATTTTTCTACCTTTTCTCCGTCTTCTTCCTGAAGTAAAAGTGACATAGCCGTGTACGGATCACCTATTCTTCCTGCCGCGTTTATACGTGGTGCGATTTTGAAACCGATCGTACTTCCATCTATTTCATCTTCTTCTTTCGTCGCAGAAAGTTTTAAGATTTTTTTTAGTCCCGGCCATTTTGTATTGGTGAGAGATTTTAATCCTTCTCTTACTATAAATTTATTTTCTCCTTTTATTGGCCCCAAATCTGCGACAGTTCCTAAGGCTGCTAAATCAACTAAACTCTTGAGTCTTTCTTTTATAGAGTCTTCACTTTCTGTTCTCAAAAGAAGGGCATGAGCCATTTTTAGCGCTACACCTGCTCCTGTTAAATCTTTATAAGGATACAGTGAATCATATTTTGGATGAATTATTGCAACTGCATCTGGAGCTTCTTTTGGGATAGTGTGATGATCAGTGATTATCACGTCGATTTTATTTTCTTTTGCTTTTGCTACTTGTGAACGACAAGAAATTCCGCAATCCACTGTTATAATAAGATTTATATCTTTACTCACGAATTCATCGATGAATTTTTCAGATAGTCCATAACCATCTTTTAGCCTATTTGGAAGCCGATAAGACACAACTGCATCCATCTTTTTCAGAGTGCTATATAAAATCAAACTTCCAGTAATTCCATCAACGTCATAATCTCCAAATACTATTATTCTTTCTTTTTTTTCAATCGCTTCAAATATTCTTTTTACCGCTTTTTCCATATCAGAAAAAAGAAATGGATCATTAAATTCCAATTTTTCGTCTTCATCAATAATACCTCTATTCTCAAGTATTTTTTCAAATGTACTTATAGAAGTATTCTCGTTTTTTATTATCCATTTTTTGCCGAATACTGACATGTATCTAAAGGTTATTATTTTCTTTTTCCTTCTTCTTGTTTTCCTGCCATTTCGCGATGGCTTCCTCTGGAGTATGTGCATTGTCTTTGCCAAAAACCCATGTATGTCGTGATACAATTTTTTTGTATATGTCTTCCACAACTCCGTCCATATCAAAATGTTTTTCCTCTTTTGCTATTTGTGCGATCATAGCGATTTGGAAAAGTACATCACCAAGTTCTTCTTTCAGATTTTTGTAATCTTTTTTTTCTATGGCCTCTTTTACTTCCTGTGTTTCATCAAGAATACATTTCAACATACTCTCGATCGTCTGTTTTCTATCCCAAGGACAACCTGTTTCTGATCTCAGTTTTTGTGTAAGAAATTTCAAATCTTTTAAAGTTCTTTTTGCCATAATTTATTTGTTTAGGTCTTCCGGTTTTAGCCATTTTACGTTTTTGTACCTTCTGAACCATGTCATTTGGCGTTTTGCATAGTTCCTTGTATTTTTCTTTAGTAACTCAACACATTCTTCGAGAGTCGATTCTCCTCTTATATAAGGGATAATCTCCTTCGCACCAAGAGATGATATCGCTGGTAGGGTCTCATTATACCCCTTTTTCAGTAAAGTCTTTACTTCTTTTACAAGTCCTCTTTTTATCTGATTATCTACACGTAAACCGATCCTTTCATACAACTTTTCTCTAGGCCACTCTATTCCTACCATAAAAACATCATATTGTGGATCAATTTGCGCATCTTTCTTGTTTTCTTTTTTAATCATGTTTATTTCTATCGCTCTAGTAACATAAACAATATTGTTTGGGTGAATCCTTTTTGCGGCAGCTGGATCCAATTTTTGGAGTTTTTTGTAAAGATATTCATTTCCATGTTTTTCTGCCTGTTTAAATAAACGCGCTCTAAGCTTCAAATCCGGTTCCATTCGTGGCAATTGATATCCTTGAGTTATTGCACTTATATAGAGTCCAGTGCCTCCAACCAACATTGGAATATGTTTTCTTTTAAAAATCTCTTTTATTTCTGCATTTGCCATGTCCTGATATTCCGCCAACGTTATCGTGTTTTTTGGCTCTGATATGCCAAGCATATGATGTATGACTCCTTCACGTTTTTCTTCCGGAATTATGTCTGAACCTATTTCCAAACCTTTATATAACTGTCTTGAGTCCGTCGAAATAATCTCACCATTTATGGCCTTTGCGATTTGCAAAGATAAATCCGTTTTTCCCGAAGCCGTAGGTCCGAGAACCACAATCAAAGGTTTTTTGTGAGATTTTACGAAATTTTTTACTTCTTTAAGGATGTTCATTCCTCTATAGAGTAAGTGATAAGCGGGCATAATATAGCGGAAAGTTTGTGGCTTAGCAAAGATATCCGCCTTAGAAAATGTTATTTCGTAATATTCTTGCCTTCTTGTCAATTTTAATCGTTAGACTTTTAGGGGTTTTGTGGTAAATTTCTCCAGTCATAGACAGCGGGCAATTTATAAGACCTGCCGAGACAAATGAGATTTAAGTCGATAGTTAAACTTCTTTGTTCTCGATAGTCTAATGACAATCGAGATTTTTTTTTAATCTTACAAACTATGTCACAAACAAAAGGTGAAAAAGAGCAGGTTCTGTCGGATCTTCAGAATCAATTCAAGTCCGCAAAGGCAGTGGTTTTCGCTGACTATCAAGGGCTTTCAGTTAAAGATCTTAAAAATTTGCGTGCAAAGCTAAGAGAAGCCGGAGTTTCTTTCAATGTAGCAAAGAAAACGCTTATCAAGCTTGCAGCAAAGGATAGTGGATATACAGAAATTCCTGACGATGTTATGGAAGGACCTGTTGGAGCTGCTTTTTCTTCTCAGGAAGAAGTTGCAGGTGCAGCAAAAATTATTCATGATTTTGCCAAGAAAAACAAAGCTTTGAAGCTTAGAGGATCTCTTTTTGAAGGAAAAGTGTTGTCTGTCGTGGAAACTAAACAGCTTGCTGTTCTTCCAAGCAAACAAGAACTTCTTACAAAACTTGTTTATCTATTCAACGCTCCTATTTCTGGATTTGCTCGTGTTCTTCAAGCTATTGCAGACAAACAAGGACAGGCAGCTTAATTTATCAATTTATCAAATATTTTAACTATAAAACATATGTCAGATTTAGAACTAAGCAAGGATGCTCAAAAAATCATGGAATTGGTTGAAACACTTCCAGTTCTTGAACTTGCAAATCTTGTAAAAGCACTTGAAGAAAAATTCGGTGTTAGCGCAGCCGCTTCAATGATGGTTGCTGGTCCTGCAGCAGGTGGTGCAGCAGCAGAAGAAGAAGGAAGCACAAAGAAAACAGTAATGTTGACTGGTGCAGGTGGACAAAAGATTTCTGTTATCAAAATTGTTCGTGAAATCACAGGTCTTGGTCTTAAAGAGGCTAAGGATCTTGTTGATGCAGCTCCAAAAGCTGTTAAAGAGAACATCGAAATGGCAGAAGCACAAGATATCAAAAAGAAACTTGAAGAAGTTGGAGCTACAGTTGAGCTTCAATAGACACTAGATTTTTCAAAATAAAAAGCAGGGATATATTCCCTAGAGCTTAAGCTTCTCTTGTTTAAGAATTAGCTTAAGCCTAATAGGACGCAATGCGCTCTAGAGAATATATCCCTGCTTTTTTCTAGTTTTTGTAAATCTGTGGCTATTTACGAAATGGGGATTTCACTCTTTACGTTTGAGCTTAAATTTGGTATAATGTCTTGATATAAAAATAAATACAAAAACTAAATGGAAAATTCGGTAACTCCAAAAATGGTAAATCCTTTGGACGTTCACGATGAGAAAAAAGATGAAAGTTCTGATATTTTGAAAAATTTAACATCATCTAGTGCTCCTGAAGGTAAGCTTCTTGAAGAGGCTCCAACAATAGATTTTTCATTACTTCAAAATGTCGTTCCTCAGCAAAGTGTATTACTTACTGGTCTAAAATATGGCTTCGTAGCGCTATCTGGCGCGTTTTTGGTTGCGATCTTATTTTTCGCATTTACGTTGACGGACGCATTCAGCCTTATCTCGACACAATTCGGATATACAAGTCTTACAAAACAAATTGCAAATGACAATACTGACATCATTACTTTTAAAACTGAACTGAATTTTAATAAATATTTATTGCTAAAAGGATACCTAGATGAGTTCGGATATTACGGAGATTCGTTCGCTCAAAACTATGAAATTTTAACTACTAAAACTTCTTCTGATGTAGAAAAAGCTGCCGCAACTGAGAAAATTGCGTCAATAAAACCTGAACTTAAAAAGAGTTTTGTGGCCGCAAAAGATATTTTTTCTAAAGAATTTGATGCTCCACTTTATCCAATAGATCCTACTCAAGCCGATACAATGGCGCTTTTTACTCAAAAACTTGTAGATAAATTTAACGCAAAGGCAACTGAACTTTCTAGTTCTAGTGATCCTCAGGCAAAAAGAGATTCTAAAAATTATGTACAAATTGCCGCACTTATTTCAAATACAGAATTGAAAAAACTATTCTTGGGAACAGACTTTGATGCGCTTAAAGATGACGGATTATATGGTCTTGTAAATACAGTTAATTCCGTCGTGGTAAATGATCTAAATATCATCCAACAGATCAAAGCTAAAAGAATCAAATGGTCTGACGTAATCAATGAAATTGATTTACGTACAATCGCTGTCGATACTAGCTTCAATCAGGATGTTTACAATGAAATGGGAGGAATCAGATACACAAGTTATGATTTCGATAGTGAATCTAAAAAGATTTCTATCAATGGAGAAACAAAAATATTCGATACTATAAATTTCACAACTATTGCGGATTTGATCGATTCACTAAATGGATCTGACCTTTTCAGCAATGCCGAGATGCGATCTTTCTCAAAGTCAGGATCACGTGATGATGGATATATCGCAACTCTAAGAATCTCACTAAATCTAAAAGATAAAAAATAATTATGCCAAATCTATCTTATTTAATCGCGGCAAAAAGAGAAGATACTCAAGTTAAATCTTACGCTGTGTTATGCGGAGTTTTGCTTATAGCTTTCGGTACTTTCACATATATGAAATGGCAAGAATATTCATTGATGAATACTGTTGTAGATAAAAATAAAGCATACATTGCTGCGCTACAAGAAGAAGGATCAAATGAAAAAGCTTCATTCGACACGAAGAAAACTGCCATAAATGAATTAAAAACAGAAATAGAATCAAGTTTCGTTGAGGTTTTCCCTTCGACAGATTCATATACTGAACTTACAAGAAAATTTGATAAATTCGAACAAGATCTTGCTACTAAAGATAGCGTTTTTGAGATTTCAAATATTGAATATCAAACTCCTGCGGTAAAAGATGGATACTCTATTTTGCCAGTAAGAATGAGTATAAGAAGTTCTCAACCTAATTTTGAAAAGTTTTTACATTATGTAGAATCTTCAGGATCTTTAGCTGGAAAAGTCAGACTTATGGATATTTCTTCAATCAGATTAAATTTTGAAAAGAGTAATGATCTTTCAGGAAAAACTGAAGAGGTTATAAATTTCTCAGTACAGATTAACGCATACTTCCAATAAAAGTGGATAACACAAATACTACACAACCAGTTCCAGTGACTACACCTCCGCAGCCTTTACAGGCTCAACCGGTCGTTGCTGCACCACAACCTGTGGCTCCGGCTGTAGCGGTTGTTGCGCCTGTAGCTACTGCACAAACACCAGAAGCTGCTCCACTACCGGAAAGTGAAAAACTAAAACAGCTTAAAGATGCTATTTTGGCGGCTAATATCCCACAGATGGTTATGATTGCGATTTCGTACGCACTTGATTTGAGATCCAGTGATATTCATATCGAACCTCTACAAAACCGTGTTCGTCTAAGATATAGAATCGATGGAGTTTTGCGACATGTCGTGGAATATCCTACAAATTTACATCCGGCAGTTGTTTCGAGAATCAAGATTATGTCCAATTTGAAAATTGATGAACAACGTATTCCTCAAGATGGACGTGCGGATGTAACTACAAAAGAAGGAAAACAGATGGATCTCCGTGTTTCGACTTTACCTACAGTAAATGGTGAAAAGATCGTTATGCGTATTCAGGATAAATCCAGAAAAATTCCTGATCTTTCAGAACTTGGAATCACAGGAACGTCACTAAAAAATCTTAATGCCGCTCTTTCGGCTCCAAATGGAATTATCATCAATACCGGTCCTACTGGATCTGGTAAAACAACAACTCTTTATTCATGTCTTAGTAAACTAAATAAGACTGAAGTAAATATCCTTACTATTGAGGATCCGGTGGAAATTCAGCTTGATGGACTTAATCAAAGTCAGGTCCATCACGACATTAATTATTCGTTTGCAATGGGTATGAGAGCCGCACTTCGTCAGGATCCGAACATTATAATGGTCGGAGAAATTCGTGACAAAGAAACGGCTGATACTGCTATCGAGGCTTCACTTACAGGACATCTCGTGTTTTCGACATTACACACAAATAGTGCTGTTGAATCTTTGACTCGTCTTATAAATATGGGAATCGCTCCATATCTTTTGACATCTTCTCTTGAACTTATCATCGCGCAAAGGCTTGTGCGAGAAGTTTGTCAGAAATGTAAAAAGGAGGCCACTGTTAGTGCAGATATGATGGAAATGATAAAAAAAGCTATGTCAGAACTGAAAGCTGAAGGAGAAATCGAACCTGAACTTTTGAAAGGTCTGAAATTTTATGATGCCGTCGGATGTGATGAATGTAATCATATCGGATACAAAGGACGTATCGGTCTTTATGAGGTTCTACGAATGAATAATGAAATCAGAAATTTGCTTTCAGAAAATGCCACTATGATAAAAATCCAAGAAGCTGCTTTGAAAAATGGAATGGTAACTCTTGAACAGGCCGGTATTGTAAAGGCTCTTCAAGGAAAAACAACACTCGAAGAAGTATATCGTGTAGCACGTAAATCAGAATAAAATGGCAGAAGTCGCAAAAACAAATTTCGCTACCGAAGGAACTGAATCTTTCAAACTTTCTGGAGGCAAAATGCCTCAAGAGAAAGCCGAGAAAGTGGTTTTGAATATCCAAGAAGATAAGACCGGAATTATAGCTCTTGATAAGAGAACTTTTGGCGATATTCAGCTTACTGGAAATCCGATAGTTGATACTTATAATAAAATAAATCATTATTTCGTAAGTCATACTGCGGTCAGTCTTGAATCAAAAGCAAATTTTTATCATCTTCTTGCAGTAATGATAAATGCCGGAATGCCTATGGTGAAGGCTTTGCATTCACTTGTCACACAAAGTGCAAATGAGCCAAGACTTCAAATGATCCTAAATGGTGTCGCAAGTGATATCGAATCAGGACAAAGTTTGTCTGAATCGATGTTGAGTTATCCAGATGTTTTCGAAGATCAGGAATTAGGAATGATCGAGTCTGGAGAGGCTTCAGGACAGCTTGCGCGAGTTTTGGATAATCTAGCAAAAGATGTAGAAAAAGCTCATTCAATTACAAGTAAAGTAAAGGGTGCACTGATGTATCCTGCCGTAATTTTCACTTTGCTTATTGGTGTTGTCGTAGCCATGTTGGTTTTTGTAATTCCAAAATTGCAGGAACTTTTCACGTCTAGTGGAGCTGATCTTCCGCTTATTACAAAAATCGTCGTTGGTTTGAGTAATTTCTTCATAAATCAAAAATTTGTTTTGATTACGGGGATTTTGCTTTTGATCATAGCGTATAGCGTTATCAGCAAAACTGATTTCGGGAAATACGCGATAGATAAGGTGAAAATTTCTCTACCGATTTTTGGGAAATTATTTCGTGAGGCTTATCTTGCGAGGTTTGCCAGATCTTTGAGTAATCTTTTGGATAGTAATATTTCGATCGTAAAAACTATTGAAATTACGGCGAATTCTATAGGTAATGAGGTTTATAGAAAAAAACTTTTACTTGCGATGGAAGATATCAAACAAGGTATTCCATTAGCCGAAAACTTGAGCGACAATGATCTTTTTCCGCCGATGCTTATAAGTATGATTGACGTCGGAGAAAAGACTGCACAACTTGATGAAATTATGGCGAAAGTCGCGGATTTTTATGAAGGTGAACTTGATACTGCGGTTGCAAGTATTTCAAAAATCATCGAACCTGTAATCTTGATTTTCATTGGTGTTACGGTCGGAACTGTAGTTGCGGCGATCATGCTTCCCATCATGAAACTTTCTGATATTGCTGGTGCGATATAGAGAGGATTGTTTATTTGTAAATTTCTTTTCTGTGACCTAGGTCGATCATAAGAAATTCAAAGTTTTTTGGAGTTTGTTTTTCCAAAAATAAAATCAATCTGTACTGCCCTATCCTGAGCCTGTGAGTAGCCCATTTGAAATCCGTTAATCTTGTTGCGACGGTTAAAATATTTTCGTGATTTTTCAGATATTTCAGTTTGTTTATTATTCTTTCCTGCTCAAATCCGTCCAATTGTTGGAATTTTTTCTTTGCATGTTTTGTGAATGTGAATGTAACCATTTTTATATAGTGAAATTGCTTTTCCCGGATTTTGCCGATTTTTCATATTTTTTTTCCAGTGTTTGTTTGTTCTTGTACATTTCGTAGTTTTCGATGTATTCATTTATCCAATCATCGCACCCATGGAAATATGGCAGCATTACAACTTTCCCTTCTCCTTTGTTTGTGACTATATATCCGGTTTTATCTATATTCTGGGCTATTTCCCCTATTTTTTGTTGCACATGAGTTGTTGTTATTATTGTTACCATATATGATTTGTTATATATTCTGTTATATATGATATCATATATACTTCTTAAGGACAATGTTGTCTTCATGGAGATTTCAACATCCGGAGATTAAATTTTCTTAAAATTTTTCTAAAAAGATTTTTTTCTGATTTGATTGAAATTCCGTTTCAGACGATGTAATATGTTGGTGTTCACGATGAGAGGGCACACCTAAGGTTTTAGTCCGAAGGTTACTCCCTCTTTTTTTGTGTCCGTGTCGGCCTTCTGTAAGCTGTCAGCGTCTAAATTCAAGTTTATTTTTCAAGCTATTCATAAAAAACATATAATTCCTAAAGCCTCTCAATAAAGAGGAATATTTGAATTTATTTGGAACGATGAGTTTTGATAATTTATTATGATCAGCAAGGTACTTGATTAAACAATAAAAATCTCCATCGTTACTGACTATAATGGCTTTGTCGTAATTCCCATATTCGATCATTGAGTGTAGAACAAGTTCCGCATCCACATTGCCTTTTGCTTTTTTCTTCGGTAGTCGGAGTGTTGGCTTAAAGACAATAGAATAACCTATTTCGCGTAAATGTTTATACAGTATTTGGTTTTCCCGTATAAATCCTATGAAGAAAAAAACTTTTTTCACATGAAATTTATCTGTCAAATAGCGTCTAAATCTTGCAAAATCCAATTTCCATCCTTGATCGCGAATCGAAAGGTTTAGATTTTGGCTGTCTATGAATGCATAAATTGTCTCTTTTTGTGATTGCGTCGTACACATGTTTAAAATATTAATGTGATAAGTTATGGCAAGTGTAAACAAATGACATTAAGGAATTATTAAATTTTCTTAAAATTTTTCTAAAAAGATTTTGTTTGATTTCGTATGAGGATTTTGTATGATCTTGATCAAAATATAATTTTCATTGTATTGATGACAAAAATTATGTACACTTTAAGTGCTACTTATTAAAAAATCAAATAATGACAACAAAAATTATCGGTATTAAAAATTTCAGAGAAAATATTACAAAAATGTGGAAAGAAGCCATTAAAAAAGATATCAGATATATTGTAATGAACCATTCGCAGCCAATTTTGACAGTGACTCCGATCAAAGAATCTGAACTTATTATGGAAAATTTTGCAAACGACATAGCGATTGCAAGAAAACAGGTAAAAGAAGGACATGTTTATAGCCAGGATGAAGTTTATAAAAAACTTGGGTTATGAATTATGACGTTGCATATTCAGATCGTGCAGTTGATGAATTGGAAAAACTTGGCAAAAGAATTGCGAAACGAATTTTAGATAAAATAAAGTTTTTTAGTCAACAATCCAATCCCTTGCGCTTTGCCAAAAAATTGGAAAATCCATTGTTTGGAACCTATAGGTTTCGTGTCGGAGACTATAGGGCTGTTTTTGACGTGGACAACAAAGGAAATATCACAATTTTAGTAATTCTTTCAATCAAGCATCGCAAAGAAGTGTATAAATTTTAAAATTTTTCTAAAAAGATTTTTTGTTGATTTGATTGAAATTATGTTTCAGATGATGTAATATGTTGGTGTTCACGATGAGAGGCTACCCAAAGGTTTTTGTACCGCGGCGATGCCTCTTTTTTTTATTCTAGGCCTTAGATCTTTTGTAATTTATTTTTTGTGTTATTTAGGAATACAGTCTTTTCGTTGAATTCTCTAAGCAATGATGAGTACTTCTTCTTGTTTGGAATTATCAACTTTTTGAGCTTGTTTTTATGGTCGAGATATTTCACCAAGCAGTGGAAATCCCCATCTCCGGTTATAATTATAGCCTTGTCGTAATTTTCGTACTCTATTATTGAGTGCAAGACCAGTTCCGCGTCTACGTTCCCTTTAATTTTTTGAGTTTTTGTTACTAAAGTCGGTTTAAATATTATTGTATATCCCAGTGTTTTGAGATATTCGTATAATCTTATATTTTCTTTTATGAATCCTATGAAAAAGAAAATTTTTGTCGTTAAGAATCTATCTGTCAAATATCGTCTAAATCTTGCAAAATCCAATTTCCATCCTTGATCGCGAATCGAAAGGTTTAGATTTTGGCTGTCTATGAATGCATAAATTGTCTCTTTTTGTGATTGTGTCTTACACATGTTGGGGAATATTAATGTGATAAGTTATGACAAGTGTAAACAAATGACATTAAGGAATTGTTAAATTTTCTTAAAATTTTTCTAAAAAGATTTTCGTGGGTTTAAAATTTGACTTTTTGACACAATTCGCTACAATTTAGCCATAAGGTAATTCCTTGTTCGTGGGGTTCCGTATGGTTCCTCTTGAGACGCAAGTTTCGGCGAACAAGGTTCTTTTTTTATGTTTTATGGGAAAAGATCATTCTCCTCCACAAGAATATTCTTTATCGAATTACGATAGAAATTATCTCCATATTCACGATATCTAAAAAGTGACCAAGAAACAAAATCAATCACCTGAAGACATTTTTCATTAAAAAAAGGAGTTATATAAACATCAATATCTATACCGTGATGATTTTTAGCCTGATTCTCTAAATACAATTTAAAATTACTATTTAAAAATTTGTTCGTTTCCCTCTGAGAGGCAATTAAATAGATTTTATTATTAGTCGGCAAAATTTTCTTTTTACAAATCCTATCAAGTAAAACATTTGTTACATAATTATAGAGAATGTGCGTTTCATCTTGTAGGGATGTATAAACATTCCTTTTATTAAGACAAATAGACATAGCAAAAACCGACATTTTAGATAAATGATGAAGAACCTGTACCCTAATTTTTGGCGTTTCTTTATAAGCATGCAATACACCATGATGAAATTTAACTTCTTTTTTCGTAAATTTTGCGAAAACTTTTTTAATAATTTTCCCGATTCGTTTTTTCTTCAATTCAGTGTCAACAAAAAGGAAAGATATTAAGAAAAATTTAGATGATTTCCTTTTTGAGAAATCAAATCCCAAGTCACCGCTTTCGTCCATAAAGATATATGCCATAGTGCATTATAAAAGAAACTTTATGCACCATAACAAACCAACATTAAATTTTCTTAAAATTTTTCTAAAAAGATTTTCGTGGGTTTAGCTTGACCGTTTTGAGGATTTTAGTTATATTTTTTTTGGAATTGCTCCTGATTCGAACTGTGGTGTTTATCATCGCGTTCCCGCAAGGGATAGAGTCAGGAGATTTTTGTTTTTGGCCAAGTTTGTACGAAAATTTCCCTATGGCTTATTAGTTTCCTGAAAAAGTTTGCTTTATCCTTCTCTGCCTTTCAATCTAGGATCTCCAGATTCGTCTATAAATACCAGCATGTTAGTGGGATTAACAATATAATTACCAATCGACGCTAACATATGGACATTAAGGAATTATTAAATTTTCTTAAAATTTTTCTAAATAATCTTGAGTTTTTTGGCAGTGCGCCTATAATCAGAAATAGAAATTCCTTTATTTATAAATTAACTCATTTCCTATGAAAAAAGGTTTCACGCTCATTGAGCTTTTGATTGTCATCGCGATAATCGGTATCTTGGCTGTCGCTTTCTTACCAAGTCTTCTTGGCGCACCTGCGAAAGGTAGAGATACGGCGAGACTTGCTGATTTACAGAAGATACAAAAAGTTTTGGTAAGTGCTAATTTGAGCGGAACTGCTTATCCTCCGACTAACTGTGTTGATGATACTACATTTGCGAATTATTTAACTGCATTTGGAGGAAAAACTCCTGTTGATCCTCAAACTGCTAATGTTGTTAATGGCTGTAACACTAAGTACTCCTATATATTAAATCCTTTCGGTGCTGGTGGGGTTGCTACTGGCACTTATAGTTTTGGAGTATTTGCTCATGTTGAAAATTGTACTGCAAATACAGTCGTTTGTGACGATGCAGTTAAGGGAAAGATTACAGCAGCTACTTGTGGTACTACAACTGCTGCTCAATTATGTGCTGCTGTTTTAACACAGTAATTTTTGATTCGACACTTTTAGAAAAGCTCCCATAACGGGAGCTTTTTGTTTTATTATTTTTTGTTTTGTACTATATTTGGTTTGTGTATAAATTTACTCATTTCCTATGAAAAAAGGTTTTACGCTCATTGAGCTTTTGATTGTCATCGCGATAATCGGTATCTTGGCTGTCGCTTTCTTACCAAGTCTTCTTGGCGCACCTGCGAAAGGTAGGGATACGGCAAGAATTGCTAGTTTGCAAAAAATACAAAAAGTGGTTATAAATGCTAATTTGGAAGGACGGTCATATCCTACCGTTAATCAGTGCATAGGCCCCGATACTTTTGGAACAACGTATGGTGATCCTGAATCTGTTCCTTATTATGCCGCGGCATTTGGTGGATCTGTGCCTGTGGATCCTACCACACGTCCTCTCCTTGCTGGCCAAAATGGCGTATATGCATGTGCTGCTAATACACCAGGATCCCCTGGTAAATTTCTGTATCAAAAACAACCTTCAACTGCTTATGCATTTGGCGTATATGCACTTATGGAAAATTGTGCACAAGCTAATACCCTATGTACTACTGCACTAACTGGCACAATTACTGCACCAACTTGTAGTGGTGCTGGTGCTACTGATTCCAAAAATTTATGTTTTGCGATTTTGCAGCAATAATTTCTTCTTCAAAAAAGACCTCCATTTTCGGAGGTCTTTTTTGTGGTAAAAAACCTTAAGGAAATTCGTCAACTGAAAGTTTTTTAAAAAGTCGATTTTATGGCTTTGGGTAATTGTTTTTGTGGTGTTTTTTGTGGTATATTTTTTTGTTGGAGAACCATTTTTTATGAACCTCATTCTTATCAAAAATCGGTTGTTGTCGGCATTGGTTTTAGTGGCCATTGTTTCGACTGAAATATTTTCCGCTCCTGTGGCGTATGCTTTGACGACTATAAACGAGGCCTCTAAGCCTGGAAGCTTTGAAGATACTTATGATCTGATTACCATTGTCGTGGATTCTGACCTAGATAAAGATCTTGGTTCTTATGCCGGATTAAAAAATAAATATCCTGATAATCTAAAGGAAAATACTTTGGGAGAAAGGATTGTTCGTTATTCTGAAGATCTTCAAAACAGCAACGATTATACCGATGTTCAGATTTTGATTTTTGATAAGAACAAACAAACTACCGCAGATTTGGCTAATGCTCTTGAGAATCTGTATTTCAACGGAAATGGTAAAAAGAAAAACAGACTTGCCGGAGTGGTTTTGGTCGGAAATATTCCACTTCCTGTTGTGAACAAAAATGGAGAAAAGTTTGTGAGTATGTATCCGTATACTGATTTTGAAAACAAAACTTACAAGTACGATCCGAAGACTTTGAACTTTGAGTATGATCAAAATGTTACCTTCCCTAAGCCAGAAATCTGGGGTGGGGTAGTCAAAGCTGATGCTTCTGGAGTTGAGGGACAAGATGAACTTGCGAGATTTTTTGACAAGAATCATTTGTACTATGCCGGTGTACCTGAGTATGCGAATTTTAATAAAAAAATATTCTACGGAGATATCGCTCACGAAGAAGATTCTGTGAATTCTGATGTTTACAAATCATATTTGAGATATTTGAAATATTGGGAGGATTTGGCTTATATGCGCTACAACAAATACTTAGCAAAAGATCTTTCAACAGAGGCGAAGGCTGAAGCTGGAATAACAGAAGCAACAAGTGCTGCCGCTGGAATAACGGAAACTGATGATTCAATGAAAGATTTGCCTGACGTTATGTCAAAACAGATCATTGATCAATTCCTTTTGCCGTACTTTAAAATACTCAGTTCTTATATCGGCGAAGCTCATGATTTCATTGATGGCACAGGTCGATATACTTCGAAAGATGCCGATATCGCCGGCGTACTAATTGCCACAAAAGATGAATACTCAAAAACATATCTTCGTTATCTAAATGACGCTATTGAGAAAAAAATAAATGATATCGTTGATAAAATTCAGTCGCCTATTCCTCTTCTTACAAACGTAAATCTTACTGGAAGTTTCACCGAAGAAGGTGGAGCAGTGAAACCTTTTATCCTTTCTAAAGGTACTACTACTTATCTTGGCGCGAATATTGGATATGGATATAATCTTTCAAATTACACTGGTGGTCCAAATGGAAGCCATTATTTGAATGGTGTAAATTATGATTTACTGAAAAATGCAAAACAGTGTGGAGTTTATTTGGGGTCATATACTCCCGGAAGTAAGGATTATTCTATCTTAACTCGTGCCATAAGATCAGATGATCCTAGTACGGCAATTCCTGTTCATACTTTTGGGGTAAATACTCGAGTTTTGAATGAGACTGAAGCAAAAAAACTCACGAATGGAAATGCTTTAACTGGAGCTATAATAGAATCAAATTCTGATTATGGAATTCCTGCTTTTTATCCAAATCCAATATTTGCGAGTTCGGATTATAAAAATTATTTCTTTGGACCTCTTCAGGAAGGTGATGTTATCACAAAAATAAATGGACAAGATATTAGCGCTGCATACACTGTAGATCAAGCCTCTGAAGACTCTTATGAGGCGGTAAGGTCTGTAATAGCAGAAGGGAATAAAGGTCTTTTCAATAAAATGTCTCAACTCGGATACAAACTTTTAGTTCCTTCTTCAGATAATCTTGGTGCTGGCGCTATCATAAATGCGGCCGGGAATGTAGGAGTTGAGTTTTATCATAACGGAGAGAAAAAAACTAAAAACTTTACTTTCTCTGTAAATGTTAATAAAGGGAATTATACTGCTACGAATGGTGCACCTTATGGTAATCCACATATTTATGTACTTCTTTCAGACCTTGGATTCGAGGGAAATCAGCCTGCGACTATTTTTGATAATGGAACGATGGGATCGATTTTTACCATGTATGACAATCTAAATAGCAATGATCTTGCTTCCGGATGTACTGCGACAAATGCTTCGAGTAATACTCCAAATACTTCCGAGGTTAAAAATAATAATAACAGTGATAGATGTTTTTATCCGATTGCAAAAATGCCTGTACTGGATCCTGCAGGAAGTACAGGACTGAAGAATGTTAATTTGCCTTACGAGGACAATCTCCCCCATTTCAAGCCAAATACTAAGTTGATGTTCCCTGAAAGTTTTACCGGAAAATATTCCGATCATATGAATATGTTCCAATTCCCTGATGGATTTGGGTTAAATAATATGGATGAAATTTATTTTAATTCTTGTTTCACTCCTTATCCTACTCTTGAAATTACAAATACTTACGTTGGGACATTCGGTACTAATCCGGAATTTGGTTTATACTACCAACTTTTGGGCACTTTCAAAAAATTCCGAGATGATCTTATAAAAAAAGTAAAAACCGATATAGCTCCGGGAAAAAGCGAAACATGGCTTGGGATAGACAAACTTGATGCATCTCAAATCATTGTAAATAATTTTAATAGTCAAAATGTCACACTAAAAGATTTTTCTGACAGGTATGGTCTTTTTGATGGAGTTGATAATGATGGCGACGGCATAGCGGATTTTGAAATGCAGGATTTGTTGGATAAGGACGGCAAACCAGGACAAGACAACGTGAAAGAGACAATCGTCTATGATTTTGATGAGGCTAATCCAAAATATGGAATTGCCAGCAATAAACTTACTGAGATTTCCAGAAAAATGCTTTCGAAAAACACTTCTTACATGATTCCTCGAAAAGCTCCTGGAAACACTTATAATGCTGATATTACTTTGAATGTTTCTGTTTCTTCTTATAAAAACAAGGATGGAACAGACAAAAAGTTATCTAGTGCAATTCTACATAATGAACCTACAAATTTCACTATCGCGAGTCAGGTAAATGCAAAAACTGCTGATCTTCCTATCGACAATCCACGTTATGTGGCTTTCTTGAGCCCTCCTGTTGACAAGGCTTTAAACGGCAAATCTGAAAAAATTTATTATCCAAATGTTTTCGATACAGAGAATGTTGCCCAAATAAAAGTACAACTTGATAAAGTTGCGTGGCAAATAGCGCAAACCCCTGGCGCTGAAGTTTTGACCGGCGGAAATAAAGATTTGGTTTCTATCCACAACGAAGTTTATGATAAATATTTGGCACCTGTAGTTGATGCACAAAAAGATGACAGTCCGGATGGATTTATTTTGAATGCGGCATCATCGGCGAAGATTTATGATGCACTTGTTTGGAAAGCTCTTGGAATGGATGAGAAACATGATTATGTATTTTCACGATATTTGAATCCTGACAAAGATAGTTATGTCGGCGATAGCACAAATGGATACGAGGCGGCTTATCTTTTGCTAAATGGGGAAAAGGATTCTTTCAAAACAAATTTCAATTCAAAAGGTAGTCTTGTAAAAACGGCTGATGGTGGAGTTGAAATCGGAAGTGGTTCACTTGGTGGAACATCTGGTGAGTCAACTCCTGCTGTAGAACCGTCGCCATCAGGATCTGAAACTGGAGCATCTGGAAGTAGTGGTTCAAGTGAAAGTGATCTTAAATTTGTTGATTTGAAAGATTTTAAAAAGGAATTAGATAAGTTTTTGAACTACTTCACTTCTAAACCAACTTTCAAAGCTGTTTGTGTAAATCCGGATCCTCTATTTGCGGATAAAGAAAAATCTAAAGACACAAAGACTGACGTGAAAAATGAAGACCAAGGCCTTATCGATGCATTGAGTGGTGGTGCCGGCGAATTGCTTGATCCTGTTTCTGTTGATCTAATGCCTGATTCGACTGTACTTAGCTCAAATGGCCAGTCTAAGACCAGAATGACTGTCGTGTTTAGAGATAAAAATGGAAAACAAGTAAATACATATGCCAGAGCGACAATAAAAATCGATGATAAAATTTCGGTTGATCCAAAAGTTGATGAATTCCAAAATGAAGATGGAATCCAGGTTTCTTCTTTTGAAGGATCGATGAGTTTTTATATTTATTCAAAAAATTCTGTTGGTTCTTCTACTATTTCCGCTTATTTGATTGATGATAATTTTGAAAAAATAAGTGGAAGTGAAACTGCGAAAATCATAAATATTTTTGATAATTTAAGTCTTACTCTTGCGGCGAAAGGAAATTCAATAAAAGCGCAATTAACAAAAAATGGAGAAGTTGTTTCTGCTTATAATGGACCTATAGAATTTAAAGTTGTAAAAACCAGTCTTGGACAATTTGTTCC